>Ga0070741_10000156_pt1 | contig 259195 bp, 226 predicted proteins | sample Coa_R1_4_FD_66440 | JGI IMG/M metagenome (GOLD analysis project Ga0070741, IMG submission 66440) | Surface soil microbial communities from Centralia Pennsylvania, which are recovering from an underground coalmine fire - Coalmine... | ecosystem: Environmental > Terrestrial > Soil >... | reverse complement strand
CCAATCTAGGCTGGGAACAATGCCGCTTAAATCCGCCACTTTCATTTTGTGTTTCAACTTATATGGATCTCGCCGATCCACCCGCGTAAGCTGCGCCTTGGCCAATGCAGTTTCCATGCGCATCACGGTGGCCGCATTCTTCTTTGCGGCCGCAGGATTGTCGCCGGCGAGTTCGAAAACCTTCTGCACGTGCATCAAATAACGATCGCGAGCCTCCTTCGACTTGGCATCGGTATTCGTGTAGTAGTCGCGATCCGGCAGTCCCAGCCCCCCCTGGTCGACTTCCGCGATCTCCTGCTCAGAGTTATCGGGATCTTGGATTGCGCCCTGAGAAAAGAGAATCTTTTCTCCATACGCGAACTGCAGCCGCGCTAGCAAGGACGTTATCTCCCGAATCGACTTCAACTGAGCGATCGCATCCAAGTCCGGCTGAATGGCAGCCAAGCCCCGCTTCTCGACCCCAGGTTCATCCACACAGGCCTGATAGAAATCGCCGATCTTCTGTGTGACGGCACTGCGGTCGCTATCCGGCGCTGCCGCTTGTTCCAAAATTCCGTGCAGGAAATTCAGGTTGTCTTCGTAGAGCTTCCCGTACACCGACCATGAAGTTTGATCCGCCGGAATAGGATTGCTCTTCTGCCATCCTCCGCAGGAATAGTGATAGAAATCCACGCAGGGATCAACAGACTTATCCATCGACGGCACGTCGAGACTCGGAGTGTACGGCATACCCGGCCCCTGCGATTCTTGGGCCGAAGCGCTCACACTCAGAATCAAAGCAATCACGTAACAAAGAAAAAGCTCTCTCATATATAAGAATGGACGAAGTTGGCCAATAAAAGTCATTCGTCATTCTGGGCGAAGCAGTCCAACTTGAGGCGCTCAGCGGGCGTCTGAGCCCCTGCCGCACCGAACACTCTAGAAAAGAATACTGTCATCCCGGGCGGAGCAACGTATTTCGCTTGCGAATCACGCCGCGAAGTCGAAGGATCGCTTTCCCCTGAACTCATCCACCAGCTCATCGAAAAGTTCCTTCAGCAACGCACGAACTCGCACGTCTGACTCGCTACATCACGACCCCTGCGCCCGCCGCGGACGTGGAGTGAACGCAACTCGTGCCGGCGTAATTTGAATGAGGGACCGATTTCCCACGTGAACGAAGCTCAACTCGCGTGCAGCCAGTAACGCGTTTGTCGCCTCCCGCACTCTCGATCGCGGCACAACGTTGCCAAGAAACGACTCTATCTCCGCTTGATCAGCCGCAATCACCGAGTCCAGATATTTCGTGATCAACGCAGAAAGTGATTGTGGAACCGAAAGCCCCACGCCTTCCCTTACCGCATCCGGTGACCAGCGATAGAGCACGTCCCACGAAGCACCCTCACTCGGGTTGTAATCCACCCGCGTGATTCGCAGTTTTGACCACAACTCGCCCAACGCGTGGTCCACCGCTGCCAGCGATATGCTGCCGCCAAGCCGCTCCTGCAGTTTCGCTTTTGAGATCGGACCATCGCGCCGGATCAATTCATATGCATCGGCCGCCAACTGAGAGTATTCCGAGCGCGGCCCCGGCTTGGGCGGCTGCTTGGGATTGCGCTCTCCGACGAGCGCATAGAAGTAAGGAAAAATCGATGCGCTCACCAGAAACGCGTTGTTCTCCTCGAAGAGGTTTGCTTCATAGGCCGAACGGTCGCGCAAAAGTCGGACCATCAACTCCGTTGCATCCTGCGCACGTGGATCAGCAAACGCCTGCTGCCAGGTAGGCAAACGCTCATCCGATCCCACCCAGGCACCAAGGAACGTCGGGGCCAGTAGCGGCGATTTCAGCGGATACATGAGGCAGAAGCCCACCGACTCGATAAATTCGCGGGCATCGCCCAACGTACGAATCGGATGCCCCTCGATCCGCCATTTGCTGCGACGAAGCTCAGTTAGTTCCTGTTCGGTCATGAGAGCCGGTCAGATCCTCTTGAATGCTTTCTGAATGTCCTTGATTGAGTATCGCAGAACCACCGGCCGCCCATGCGGACAAGACATCGGGCATTCCGTTTTCGCCAGTTCGCCCAGCAGCCACTCCATCTTATTTTGCTCGAGCGGCATGTTGACCTTGATGGCGGCATGGCAAGCAATTGACGCCGCAATTCGCGCCCGGACCTTGTCCAGATTGAACACCTGTTCCTCGCGCGAAATTTGATCCAGGATTTCATGGAGCAAGTGTTCAACCCGCGTCGCCTCAATTGCCGCCGGAGCGACTTTCACCGCGATGCTGCGCGTCCCAAACGGCTCCGCCTCGAACCCATTCCGATTCAGTTCATCCGATATTTCTGAAAACACCGCTTGCTGCGCCGGCGTCAGTTCCAGAACGAGTGGCATCAGAAGCCGCTGGCTTTCTACTTTCTGAACCGCCCGCTGTTTCAGAATTCTTTCGAACAGGACACGTTCATGGGCAACGTGCTGGTCAATGATCCAGAGGCCGTCGTAATTCACCGCAAGAATGAACGACTCTCGAATCTGCCCCAGCGGTTTCATCGAAGCCAGGGAGCTTCCCAGGTCAGTTGAAGGCTCCGGCTCCGCCGTTGCCGCTGGTGTACACCCGTCATCTCTGACCAACTCAGTCGCCGGCGCAGCAGCAAGCGCCGCGGCTGCATTCGCTTCCACATCGATTCCCTGGGCCCCGAACTGAAAGCGCTCCGTTTCCGGAGGAGGGACCGGAGCTTGCAACGTGAATGCCTCAGGAGCATGCGCCGACCGCCACGATGAAATATCGACCGGAGGAGTAGCACCTGGACTCAGTGCCGGCGTAGCAGTCGCCCGCGCCGTCATTTCCGTCACGAATTGCGGCACCGGTCTGGTCTTGATGAGTGCAGCTCGAACCGAATCCCGAACAAAATCATGCACCGCTGTTTGCTGCCGAAAACGAACTTCGGTTTTTGAAGGATGCACATTCACATCCACCTCGCCCCCGGGCAATTCCAAAAAGAGCAGAACCACTGGATACACTGTAGGTGGAATGATATTGCGATACGCCTCCGTAAGGGCGTGTTGAATCAAACGGTCGCGTATCAGCCTTCCATTGACGAAAACGTAAATGGAATTGCGATTGAGTTTCTGGATTTCCGGTTTGGAGATGAAACCGTGCACGCGCAACTCACCCGGCTCCGGCGCTGGTAGCTCCTCATCCTCTTCGCTCCGCCTCCAAGGCGGAGGCTGCGGCAGCCCAATACGCTCCAGCGGCTGCAACGAAGCGATCGCAATTAATTGATCCAGCGTCTCTCGCCCAAACACCTGGTACACCCGTTCACTGCTGCTCGCGACTGGCGGGGCAACCAGCATCGCGTTGGTCGCCGAGTGCAGCTCAAAATGCTTTTCGGGATGCGCCAGCGCGTAATGCGTCACGAGAGACGCTATGTGCGAGAGCTCTGTCGATTCGGACTTCAGAAATTTTTTCCGAGCCGGCGTGTTAAAGAAAAGATCGCGCACCATAATCGAAGTACCTTCCGGCAAACCTGCTTCTTCGACCTTGAAAATCTTTCCGCCGCCAATTTCGATAATCGTTCCGGCCGGATCTTCCGCCGCACGAGTCTCCAGCCGCAATCTCGACACCGACGCAATCGATGGCAGAGCCTCACCGCGAAAACCTAGCGTGGCGACGTGCAGCAGATCGTCAGCATTCTTTATCTTGGACGTGGCGTGCCGCTCGAACGCGAGCAGGGCGTCATCGCGCACCATTCCGCAGCCGTTATCGGTAATCTGAATCAGTTTCTTGCCGCCTGCTTCGACCTGAATCTTGATCCGCGTGGCCCCGGCGTCCAGCGAATTCTCCAGCAGCTCTTTCACCACCGACGCCGGACGTTCCACCACCTCACCGGCTGCGATCTTGTTGGCCACGGCTTCGGAAAGAACGTGAATTCGCCCCATGACAAAAAAGAAGATCTTTCGGATTTCTCAGTTGGCAGTTTCGCAGATGCACGCCGAAAAGCAAAGCCACGAACTACCAGTGCGCCCGGCCCGAAGGCCATTAAGCACTCAGCTTTTGCCATTCTTTGGTGCTCCTCTGTGTCCTTCGTAATTAAAAGCTCTAAGGGCGCTTCTGTTCCGCTGTGCTCTCCGTGGCCTCTGTCATTGCAGCCTCGCCACACGTTTCTCGCGATCTGCCGCTTTCAGCCCACCTGCTACCTCTGATAACCTGAATCGCTTTCTCCTAGAGGAATCGATAACGATGCTAAGCCGAAGGTCCAACCAACTCTGCCTCTTCGCAGTTATTTTTTTCGGCCTTACCTGCACTTGGGCGCAAGAGCACCGCGTCCACAACTTCCAGCAGGTGCAGATTTCCCCCGATGGCCGCCGCGTTGCCTGGGTGCAAGATACCGTCGGCGCTAATAATGAAGAGGCCGAGGGAACAGCAATCTACCTCGATGACTTGAAGCCTGGCTCCAAGCCGCGCCGGATCTCCGCGAGCACCGGCACGCCCGAAGACGAAGACAACATTGCATGGTCTCGCGACAACAAGCAACTTGCTTTCCTCTCGAACGCCGAAGATCGAAATCAGGCCCAGATCTACGTCGCCGAAGCCGAAAACGGAAAAGCCCGCAAGCTGACTTCCCTCACGGGCTCCTTGGCCGAGCCTTCTTTTTCTCCCGACGGCAAGTCCCTGGCCTTTCTCTTCACCGAAAACGCTCCTCGCGCCAATCCTCTCATGCCCATGCCCCTCGAAACCGGCGTCATTGCCGAGAAAATCTTCGAACAGCGGCTCACGCTCGTCGATCTTGCAAACGGCAAAGTGCAGCAACTCTCGCCTGCCGACATGTACGTTTACGAGTACGATTGGTCGCCAGACGGCAAGAGTTTCGTGCTGAGTGCTGCCCATGGCGCCGGCGACGCCAACTGGTACGTCGCCCAGCTCTACACCATGGAGGCGGCAAATGGAAAGCCCAAGCCGCTCTACAAGCCGCACTGGCAGATCGCGGCGCCACGCTGGTCGCCTGACGGAAAGTCCGTCGCTTTCATCGAGGGTCTCATGAGCGACGAAGGTGTCACCGGCGGTGACATTTTCATCGTGCCTTCGTCCGGCGGATCCGCCACCAACATCACTCCCGATCTTCCGGCGTCCCCTTCCGCGGTGCACTGGCTATCCCCGAGTAAGTTACTCTTTGCCGAAAGCATCGACGGCGAAGCCGGAGTCGCGACCATCGACCTTCCCAGCCACACCGTTACACAGTTATGGAAAGCACCGGGCAGCCTTAAGGATTCTCAATTTTCCGCCACCAATCTTTCCCTCGCTTCCGACGGCCAAACTTCCGCTGTCATGCGAAATGATTGGGAACATCCGCCTGAGCTTTGGGCCGGCCCGGTCGGCAAATGGACCCAAATCACCCACTTGAACGAAACCCTTCATGGCGATTGGGGACAGATGAAAAGCATTCACTGGGACAGTGACGGCATGCGCATCCAGGGCTGGCTGATGTACCCGAAGAGCTACGACGCGAACCAGCACTACCCGATGGTTGTCGTGGCCCACGGAGGCCCGGCTTCGCAGGATTCTCCCTCATGGCCCTACCGATTCTTCAACACGTACGAATTTTCCAATCGTGGCTACTTCGTTTTTTATCCCAACCCACGGGGCAGCTACGGACAAGGGGAACGCTTTACTCAAGGAAACATCAAAGATTTCGGGCACGGCGATTTCCTCGACATTCTCCGCGGCGTTGACCAGGTTTTAAACACCGCCTCTGTCGATAAGAATCGTGTTGGCTTCACCGGTTGGAGCTACGGCGGATACATGACCATGTGGGCCGTCACCCAAACCACTCGCTTCCGCGCCGCCGTCGCCGGAGCCGGAATCGCCAACTGGCAGAGCTACTACGGGGAAAACGACATCGACGAGTGGATGATTCCCTATTTCGGTGCTTCGGTTTACGACAACCCTGACGTCTACGCCCGGAGCGCGCCGATCACTTTCATCAAAAACGTGAAAACCCCCACTCTCGTGCTGGTTGGGGAGCGCGATGGCGAATGCCCCGCCCCCCAGTCGCGCGAGTTCTGGCATGCCCTGAAAACCTTAGGCGTCGATACCGAACTCGTGATTTATCCGGGTGAAGGCCACGTCTTCAACCGCCCCGACAATCAGCGAGACGCCACCCAGCGGCTCTTCGCCTGGTTCGATCATTATTTGAAGTGAGCACCACAAGCTCGGGCTTTGTCCCGTGCTCCTCGGTGCCCTCTGTGGTGACCGCAGGTCATGCATGAGAGTGGGTTCAGTGTAAACTCACCCCATGGCGGCGTTATCTGGTCACAACTCCCGTAACTCTGAGGGACTTTTTCCCGAAGAACCTTCGGGCCAAACCAAGGACTCTTTGATCGCCTACACCGATGGCGGCGCGCGCGGAAATCCCGGCCCTTCCGGCTACGGCGTTGTCATTCAGGATCAATCCGGACGAAAGCTCGCTGCGCTGAGCGAATACCTTGGCCATCAGACCAACAATGTCGCAGAGTATCAGGGCCTCATCGCCGCCCTCGAGTATGCCGTCCAGAATAAGTACAAAGCTCTGAAAGTCATTAGCGACTCGGAGTTATTAGTGCGGCAAATCAAGGGCATTTACAAGGTAAAGAATCCAACCTTGCAGGATCTTTACGTGCGCGCCAGACAGCTCATCCGCCAACTCGACACCTTTTCCATTGATCACGTCCTGCGTGGAAAAAACCAGGAGGCGGACCGACTCGCTAACGCCGCCATGGACAAAGGCAATAATCGTGTGGCGCCCTCGCCCGCGCCTCAACTTCCTCAGGAATTCGAGGGAATCGTTCGCGACGGCAAAATTGAATTAATCGCAGGCGAGTTGCCCGACGGAACTCGGGTGCAGGTGCGGATGAAGCGTTAAGGAACGTTCTCAGCCGCCTCACCGGATTTCGCACTCTCATTTCCACGAACATCGACCGCCGAAACCGCGTAAACGTAGCTATGCCCCGGCGTCACATTCGCATCCCGAAACGCCGGAGTCTTCACCAGCTCCGCGTTAATCTTCACCGGCGCATCGCCGGGTTCATGCCGATAAACGTTGTAGCCAGCGAGATCTGTATCCGTATCCGGCCCCCAGATCAGATCGATAAACGGCTTCTGCCCGGCACCTGAAAACACCGCCTGCAGTCCGCTGGGCACTGCGGGCGGAAACACGTCGTGAACAAAGACGCGGACTGGCGGACTATCGTCACCCTCAAACTGAGTTTCAGGTCGGCCGTTAACATTGATTACATCCACGACGCTGGCCCGGTACTGGTACGTTTTTTCCCACTCAAAGCTATGATCGATCAACAGGTAAGTACGTTGGGCTCCCAGCGGCATTTCTCCGACTGTCGATTCCGCGTTGCTTCCGTCCATCCGGCGGTACACGCGATACACGTGATGCAGTTCCGGCGTTTCGGTCGTATTTGAAGCTCCCGTCCAGCTTAGAAGAACTCCATCCGCCCTGACTTCTGCGCCCAAGTCAGAGGGTGGCGGAAGCGACGGCACTGCCGGAACCGCGACGACATTGGATAATCCCGCACTCCGCCCACGCTCATTGAGAACGGAAACTGCATAGAACAACTGTGCTGCGGGATCATCGTGAATCAGCGAAGCAGCCAACTCATCGGTCGCGCTGGCTTTTGCATTCTGCTGCGCACCAGACAATTTCCCAGCCGGCGCGACCTTCGCAACAACATTGCCGCACGATTTCAGCGTTTCCGCGCTTCTGCAGATTTGCGTTTCTCCCACGTGTTTCAGTCTGGTTCCATCCGTTGTTTGCGCGGGTATAGTCCACGCCAAGAACACCGTATTCCCTTTTCGCACGGCTTGAAGGTCGCTGACGGGCTGGGCCAAATCCAACGAGGGAGGTTGCGGAATTCCGGGCACGCCGCAGCTGGCCAGAATTAGAACGATTGCGGCACAACCGATACCATTGAGATAAGACGCGAGCTTCATTCAGCGAAGCCAGCGTATCACGACAGTAGATGAAGAAGCGTGAAGCTGCACTAAGCCTCTGTGCTCCTCAGTGTCCTCTGTGGTAGTAAGGCCTACAGGATGTACCGCGACAGGTCCTGGTCCTTCACGATGTCGGCCAACATGTGCCGCACGTAGGGCGCATCCACCTTAACATTTTCGCCCTTTTTGTCGGGAGCATCGAAGCTGATCTCATCCAGCACGCGCTCCATGATCGTATGCAACCGTCGTGCACCGATGTTCTCCGTGCCTTCATTCACCCGGAAGGCAAACCGCGCAACCTCCTCCAGCGACTCGCGCGTGAATTCCAGCTTCACGCCTTCGGTTTCGAGCAGCGCCGTGTACTGCTTCACCAGCGAAGACTTCGGCTCAGTAAGAATGCGGATGAAGTCTTCCATGGTGAGCGATTGCAGTTCCACGCGAATCGGGAATCGCCCTTGCAATTCCGGAATCAGGTCACTCGGTTTTGAAACGTGAAATGCGCCGGCAGCGACAAACAATATATGGTCCGTGCGCACCATGCCGTAACGCGTATTTACCGTCGTGCCTTCCACAATCGGCAGGATGTCGCGCTGCACGCCTTCGCGAGACACGTCCGGCCCATGCCCGCTTTCGCGGCCGGCAATCTTGTCAATCTCATCCAGAAAAATGATCCCCGAATCTTCCACGCGATCAATCGCAGTGCGCGTAACCTGGTCCATGTCGATCAGCCGTTGCTCTTCTTCCTGGATCAGGTACTCGAAAGCCTCGTTGACCTTCATCTTTCGCTTTTTCGTGCGCTGGCCGAAGATGTTGGGCAACATGTCCTTGATGTTGACGTCCATCTCCTCGACCCCCTGGTTCGAGATGATCTCGAAGGACGGGAAACTCCGCTCGCGCACTTCGATCTCGACCATACGATCGTCAAGTTTGCCTTCACGAAGCTGCTGCCGCAGTTTTTCACGCGTCCGCGTTTGCGAATCACCCGACGAGGTAGTTCCTTCCAGCACAAAACCCGCTTGTGGCGATTCCGCTGGCCTCGACGGCGCCGCAGGTGGCAACAAAATGTCCAGCAAACGCTCCTCGGCATTCAGTTCCGCTTTGTCGGAAACGTCTTCCAGCTTCTCCTCGCGCACCATTTCGATGGCGATCTCGACCAGATCGCGGATCATCGATTCCACATCCCGCCCCACGTACCCGACTTCGGTAAACTTGGAAGCCTCTACTTTCAAGAATGGCGAATTGGCAAGCTTCGCCAGCCGACGGGCGATCTCGGTTTTGCCCACCCCCGTAGGCCCTATCATGATGATGTTCTTGGGAATGACCTCTTCGGCCAGTTCCGGGGCGAGTTTCTGCCGCCGCATGCGATTTCGCAGTGCAATCGCTACTGCGCGTTTCGCGTCTTTTTGCCCAACTACGTGCTTATCGAGTTCCGCGACTATCTCGCGTGGCGTCAGCTCATCAAGTGCGAGCTGTTCTTCGTCAACCGTTCCAGGAAGATAAATGGCCATAAACGTCGGTGGTCCTCGGTCCTTCCTCGTTCGCCGAATCTGGGCTTGCCAACGACCAACGACGGACGACTAAGGACGATCACAGTTCTTCTATCGTTACCTTGTCATTAGTATAGATGCACATCTTGCCGGCAATCTTCATCGCTTCTTCAGCAATCTGGCGGGCCGAAAGCTGCGAGTGCTCCATCAGGGCCTGAGCTGCTGCCTGCGCATAGGGACCACCGCTTCCAATCGCCGCAATGCCCCCATCCGGCTCGATCACATCGCCTTGCCCGCTCAACAGAAATGTCTGTTCCTTGTCGGAAACCAGCAATAGCGCCTCAAGATGCCGCAGAAACTTGTCGGTTCGCCAATCCTTGGCGAGCTCCACCGCGGCACGTCCGATGTTGCCATGGTATTGCTCGAGCTTCGATTCGAATCGACTGAACAGTGAAAATGCATCCGCTGTCGACCCGGCGAATCCCGCCAGAATTTTGTCTTGATACAGCCGCCGGATCTTCTTTGCGGAATGCTTAATGACACCTTCGCCCAACGTGACCTGGCCGTCTCCAGCCATCACCACATTGCCGTTTCTGCGGACACACAGGACTGTAGTAGAGCGAACTAGGCGCTTTCTGGGCATGAGGGCAAACTTTGATTATAGCAGCGGGATCGGAAGTAGATTGCGCAGATCGACCTCAACCTCTGTCATCCTGAGTGGAAGAAAAATTCTCCTGAGCGAAGCTCTGCATTCGCAAAGCCCCAAACCATCTGTCACCATGACATTGAATTGAGTTGGAACGGATTGGTCAGAACTTCGTCATTCTGAGCAGCGCAGCGACGAGGAATCTGCAATTCGCAGCGCCGACAAAACGACGCGCTAACGTCCCGCGCCCGCGGCCTTCGCAGCCGCAGCTTTCGGCCACATCGCCGCGATCTTCGCAACAAGATCTTCAACGCTGCGCCCGGTATCGAGATTGGCATCCACAGCCGGATGCCTCTCGCCATCGGTGTGCATCACGACGATTTGCGTGCCTTCGTTGGCTTTCTTGATCATGTACGGCAGATGATGGCGGTCGTTCTTGCTCAGCGTAGCGCCTAGTACGACCAGGTCATATTTCGCTTTCCGAATCGCCTCTTCGGCAGGCTTGCGGCCCAGCGCGGTTTCGACTTGATGTCCGGCTTTCTGCAAAACCGGAACGTGCGATGCGAAAACCTCTTCGTGACCTTCGCAATAAAGAACCTTCAATTGAGATGACGCCTTGGACGCGTTTGCCATGAGTAGAGGCGGCCCTTATCTCCGCACTCCTTCCAAGCTAGCAACGCGCTTTCCCGCCGGAAATGTCACTGAAGACCAAGACCGAACGGTGCCACCCCATGTTCAGCCCCGGGCTTCTCGCGACAAACCCGTGATCCAAGCCCAAAGCTGATGTATTATCAGCTGTTACTCGAAGAGACACCGACGTACAATTAGCCGGATCCAACCATTCAAGGGAGGCTTTGACGTGCGGCTCTTGGGGCTGTGCATCTTTCTTCTAGGGCAGTTCTTTTTCGCAATCATGGCTTTCGGCCAGCAGGCCGACAACTCTTCCACCGCGTACTGCGACTTTGATGACGGACAGGAGGTCAGTGTTCGTTACATCGGCTCCATCACAAATCCCAAGGACGAGCCCCACAACGGCAAAGTCTGGTTGCCGGGCGGCTCGGCCATGACCCTGTTCACCGGCGTTCCGCTCACCTTCAACAACAGTACTATCCCGACTGGCGCCTACAGCGTCTATGTCATTCCCAACAAGAAAGACTGGACCCTGATCGTGAACAAGAATGTCAACCCCGGAGCAGCTTACGACGCCAGCCAGGATGTCGCAAAAGGGCCCATGGATTTGGGCGAGGTCGATACTCCACCTAAGACCTTGCAGGTCTCTTTTGCCCACACCGCCCCCAAGACATGCAGCATTCGTGTGTACTACGGCAAGGTAGGAGCGTTCACCGATTTCAAAGAGAACGGCGGAAGCTAGAGTTCAGCCACCGTACTCTTTCACTTCTCCATCGACAGCAACTGCCACGTACTTTCCGCTTTCCACATCTCTAAACTGAACCACCTTGTGTCCCTCCTGCGCCAGCTTTCCCCAACGGCTTGGCTTCTCCTGGTTTTGTTCGATCGCCTGATATCGCTTCCCCTTCATTTCGAATTCCAGCATCTTGAGCCGCTGATAGCTGCTGTGCTTGATCGGAATCGTTTTGCCCTGAATCGTCACCGTTTTTCCAGTCATTAGTTGCTCGGCAACCGACTTCATTAACTCGTGGTCAATCATATTTCCCACTCGCTACTCGAAAAACCATAACATTCGCCCAGCACTGGCTGACTTCAAGGCGAGAACTGCCCGCACTCTCCCACAAGTAAACACCTTGATTCTTGCCGATCGAGGTTCGTTTGTAAGTGATGCTCTTACGCTCTTCGCGAGTTCTTTTCGTGCTTCGCGGCGAACCTCTAATTATTTTTAGTCAGAATAAATGGGGATTGCGAACGACGAACGGCAAACGACGCCACGCAGTTACTGCATATCCGCGCGGTCAGGATTGTAGAAGAAGTGAAATCGCAGCGCTAAGTACTGCCCCTTGAATTCGCCAGGCAAAGGTGGAAACGGATTCGAAGCGGTAATGCCTCCCCATGCAGCACGGTCGAGTGCCGAGTCGCCGGAGCTTCCGCCCTGCTCAAGTTGCATCCCGCGTATGCTGCCGTCTTTCATAATGGCAAACTCGATTGCCACTTTTCCTTTTTTCATGATCGGCGGCCGGGCTGACTCCGGAATCAGGTTGTACCAATTCATCTTCACATCATGGAGCACTCGGGCCAGGTAGGGACCGAAATCCACTCCCATGGTATCGCTCAGCACATCCAGGGCTCCGACAGCTCGCCCTTGCTTTCCCTGCCCTAAGCCGAAATCGCCGCCATCCCCGCCATAGCTGCCTCGATTCGTGGCCGCAGCGCGCGCGGCCTGGGCAATCGCATCACCTGCCGACAAGGGCCCGCTTGTGGCAAACGGATTCTTGCCACCCACAGGAGGCGTCTGCAGTTTCGCCATCTGATTTGCCTGCGGTGCTGGCGGGACCGGTTGCCCTTGCTGCGGCTGTTGTTGCTGTTGCGGCGGCGCTGGATTGTTTTGCGCTACGACCGGTGGCGCTGCCTGTTGCGTGGGACTCGGAGGAGCAGCGGGTGGTCCCGGTCGCCCTGCCCGGCTGGCATCAAGGATCTTCTTCAGCTCTTTGCGATCAAGTTGCGGAGCCTTCGAAGTCGCAATCCGATCCTTATCCGAAGCGATGTTGGTATCGGGCCGCTTCGTGACCTTCTGCTCGTCCGGCGGCAGCTCCAGGAACGTCATGTCCTTGTCTTGCGGCAGCATCTGCGGCTGCACCATCACCGCTTGCCGAGGCATCAATCTGGCCAGCTTGTCCGAGTTAAAAAGCGCCAAGATAACTATGAAGTGAACGCAAACCGAAATCCAAAACGCTTCTCTTTTTCTCGCGCGGGATAAATCGTCCTGTAGTTGCAGCAAAAGCGCCGGCGGCTCGTCGATCTCTCGATACGCAGACTCCCAATACCGCGCATCATAGAGCTCCCCGCCAACCTGCGGAGTCTCAGGCGATGAAGAACTGGTGCCGGCTGTCGGAATTTGTGTGGTCGGCATCAACAACTCTACCTATGGATTAGAACGAGGCGTGCACTCTTCCTTGTAGTAATAAACGCGGCGCGCCACAGTCGTTGGATGCTCGCTTCGCTGGGGTTTGCGGCCTTGTGCTTTTATTTTCGCATCTTTTGGGCCGCCACGGCGACACTACTTCTTGCCAGTGTTACCTTGGGGTGCATCTCTCTCAGGCGAAAGTATTTACAAAAATTGACAGTTCCCAGGGCAGAGGCGGGTTTGACGCAAAACACCCATCACCAACGACCGACCACCGACGCTACCTTTGTAGCTGCTGCAGGTGAATATTCGCCCCGTGTTCACGAATGGCAGCCACAATCTCCAGGGCCGTGGCCAGTGCGCGTCTACCATCTTCGAGGCTAACGACTGGCCGCGAACGCTGCCGCACCGAATCCAGAAACGCGCTCAGTTCCGCATGCAGAGGTTCTTCCTGCGTTGTCGGAAGCTTCTCAACCCGAATCTGCGGGTTCACCGAAGGCGCGCCACTATCTCCCGCTCCAACACTAAACACCATGGCGTCTTGCCGACTGTAATCCAGCGACACATACTGTTCCGGCTGAAAAAATCGCAGCTTCCGCACCTTCTCAGTCGACACCCGGCTGGCCGTGAAATTCGCCACGCACCCTGACTCGAACTGGATCCGCACATTCGCAATATCCACCTTGCCCGACAAAATCGGCAGGCCCACCGCGCGAATCTCCTTGATCTCCGACTTCACGAACGACAGCACGATATCCAGGTCGTGAATCATCAGATCGAGCACGACATCCACATCCAGCGATCGTGGCGTGAACACGCTCAATCGGTGCACTTCGAAAAACATCGGCTGCGTGATGATGGGCACGGTCGCGCGAACCGCCGGATTGAAGCGCTCCAGATGTCCGACCTGGGCGATGCGATCGCACTTCGTTGCCAGCCGCATAATTTCATCCGCATCGGCGCGACAACCTGCCAGCGGTTTCTCGATCAGCACATCGACTCCGGCCTCCAGCAGTTGCCGCGCGATGTTCAGGTGCTGTGTCGTAGGAACCGCAATCGATGCCGCCTGCACCTCGCGATGGGTGGCGATCAAGTGCTCGACCGAACCCAAACTTCGGCAGCCAAATTCTTTCGCCGCGGCGTCGGCTTTCGCCGTGTCCGTGTCGACCACTCCCACCAGCCGCACTCCGCCGTTCTCTTTCGCCAGCTGCTGATACACGCGCGCATGATTCCGTCCGAACGCTCCGACGCCAATCACCACCACCGGAATGGGATCTTCAGTTCTCAGACGCTCAGATTAAAACACACTCTTCGATTGCGTGTAGTCTGGCCGGTCATCCTGAGCGGGGCCGCAGGATTCGCCAGCTTTAATTTCACCTGTCATCCTGAGCGGAGCCGTGCGATTCGCTCGCGAATCGTACGGCGGAGTCGAAGGACCTCTACCTCGTCGATGCCTCCTCGCTGCCCGAGAGGCATTCTCTGCACGAAAGCTTGTCTCGCGCGTTTGGCGCGCTTTCACTTCACCCCTGACCTCACCTCAACTTCTTCCGCATCGCAATCCCCAACCGCGCGGCGGCGCCAGAATAAAGCCCACGGCGCAAGCCGTGGGTGTTAGTAGAAATGGGCAAGCCCCGCAGGGGCGTAAGACCTTCATCGTGACTTCAACTTCTTCAGCACCGCAATCTGCCCCGCATGATAAAGCTCGTGCTGCACGATGCCGCTGAACATATAAAAGTAGTTGTAGTACTTCGCCGTTTTCCCCGGGACCTGCTCCTGCAATCGCGAATCCGGAAACTCCGCCACCGCTTTCACCAAGTCGTCATGCGTCCGCTTGAGACGAGCTAGGGCACTCTGCCAGGCCGCTTCGCTTTTATCGGTGATGAGCGGGAAATTTTGCTTGTCGCTCACTTTGGCTGCTTTGCCACCGGTGCGGCGAAGCACTGCGCCATCCCATGCCGCAATGTGCAGAACCAATTCCCAGATTGTGTGAGCATTTTTTATTGGCCGCGCCGCAGCCTGCTTAGCCTTCACATCTTTGAGAATCTCGAGCAATGGATCGCCATGCCACGCCTCTCCCTCAAACGCTCGCCGAATCTGGTCCGCCAACCGTGCGCATTCGGACATTTGCACTCTCCCGTCTGGCCTCTGTGGTCCTGTGCCCTCTGTGGTTAACGCCTTACCACAGAGGTACAGAGAGATTATCCCGATACAATCGCGATCCCCGCCTCATCCGCCGCATCGATGACCGCCTGTCCATCCAGCAGCAGGCATTTCCCCGCATCCACCGCAAGACAGGTAGCCCCGGCAGACCGCATCACCTCTATCGTCTTCACTCCGATCACCGGCACATCAAACCGCATATCCTGATTCGGCTTTGCGATCTTGACCACCGTCAGCGCCCGGCTCAATGTCGATGCCTCCGGTTCGAGCGATGCCATAAGCCGCCCGGCTCGTTCAATCGTCGCATCTGTCCCCTCCATCGATTCGACCGCGACGCAGGCTGTTTCCGCGACCACCACCGTCTGCCCAATGTCGAATTGCGCCACCTGCCGCGCCACTTCGCGGCCGTATTCGATATTCTTCAACTCCTGCTCGCTCGGAGCGCGCTTAGTAAGCACGCCGCGTTTCGCCAGCAGTGGCTCCAGCAACGACGTCGAGTTCTCCAGCGTGATGCCCTCATCGGCCAGGACTTTCGCAATCGCGCCCAGCAGCGCATCCGTATTGCGCGTTGCCAGGTTCAGCAGCAGCTTCGCCAATCGCCAATCCGGGCGAATGCTCGAAAAAATCTGCTTGTGCTTGACCTGTCCCGCCATCACCGCGCGGGAAACACCTTCCCCCTTGAAAGTTTCAATCAGCTTGGACAGCTCTCCCAACGAGAGCCAGCGAACCACCGCTCCGCGCGAGTCGATTTCCGGAAATGTCTCTTCCTTGATCGCGGCCACCACTACCTCGAAGCCCTGCGCCCGTGCCGCATCGAGCACCAGGAACGGGAATCTTCCGTTGCCCGCGATAAGCCCAAGCTTGCCTTTGTTAGACATGGTGGCTGATTATTCGGACGGTACAGCGCATCACTTCAGACTTGAGTGTAATTGGATTTTAGGCCGATCGGTTAGTTCTTGCTGTCCCGTGGCGGGCCACTTCCCATGTTCTCGAAAGCTTCGCTGCAAGCTTTCAGGGGTTGTTCCATTGCATCGAGCGCGGCTTGCGCCTGGCCGACTTCAGTCAGGATGTGCGCTTTGTCTCCTGAGTTCCGCGCAGCTTGTGCCGCGTATCTTGCAATGTTGTACTGCTTCAAGATAGCTGGCATAGCTGCCTGGCAGTTTGTAAACCTGCGTCTGACTGGGGTGTCGCTCAGCATGCTCGTCCTGCCCAATCACCGGCAAGGCGATGACGGAGACGAGCATCAAAGTCTCAAATACGACTCGCGACACATGCATTGTGTTGAGCACCTCGCTATTTGGCCTTCACAAAATAGGCCTCGGACTTAGCCGAGTCAATGAGTGTAATCGCGATGTTACGCCACTCCCCGAAAGTATCCCCTAGAGCGCGATGCGACGCTAATCACAAAGGAGTCGACGCATGTTGGTCTACACTCTTCTTCATGCGGTCCACACTGACATTTCTGGTGTTCCTCTCTGCTATGGCAATACCGTGTTTGAGTGACCCTACGCCAGTAATAAGAGCTGACCTTCGGCAGTTCGGGTACGAGAGCTTTCCACGCAAGATGGTCAGATCGGTAGCACTTTCTCTGAGTTTCATAGATGAGAGGCGTGTCGCTATCGCCTGGACGGCTCCAGACACGACAAAAAGCAACCGACACAAAGAGCCACATCGGGGCGATGCAGCGCACGTCTCTGTTGTCGTCATGGATACGAGCTCGGGCCAGAAGCAAGCCAAAAAGGAATGGCCGGCTCCGTTTAGTTACTTGAGCCCTGATTTAGCAGGTCGGGGCAGCGGGAAGATTCTGATTTGCGCGGGTGATGTCCTGCGCCTATTGTCGGTGACACTCGAAACTGTGCGGGAGAAGAACCTGCAGAGTCACTCCTCGTGCAATCCATCTCCCAGCGGCAGCACGGTGCTAGTGGTTGGTTTTTCTGATGATGCTCGGCATCTGCAAGTCATGGATACCGAAAGCTTGGAGGTTTTATCTAGCTGGACGGAGAAGCGAAACGTTCACGCCGGAGCGTTCGCGGTGTCTGAGCACAGGTTATTGGGATACTGCGGGAAGCCTGAGGAGCTATGTATCCGGCGCTTTGACGAAGGCTGGCATGCGCTTCATGTGCCTGGGGTGCAAACGCGCACGACGGAGGGGCACCCCATCTCCGCAACCTTCGTCAATGATCAAGTGCTGGCGATCAGGGACAAGATCATAACCCTAGCCAATATTGATGGCGGCATGCTATTCCAAATCTCCCCGACGGACAAGCACTTGTTCGAAAGTCCAGTCGTATCCTCATTGAATGGCGAGCATTTTGTCATTCTCGAAGGACGACTCAGGGGCATCACGAGTGGGCCACTTGATATGTACCCCTTTTATGCGGACGATAGGGCTACCGTCTACGACATAAAGAAACATCACAGTGATTTCTCGATAAAGTTGCAAGGCACATCTCCTTGGACACCCTGGCACGCCATACATAACGTCATCGCTTTATCGCCTGACGGTACTTCATTGGCTCTGATCTCAGAAGGAGTGCTTCAGGTGTTCCTCATAGCAACTCATAGCGGCGAACAACAGTGACTTTGTAACTCTTGCTGTTGTTAACAGGCGATTACAGTCAGAACGTCCCCACCCTACTTAATCACTCCCCGCTCCGACCCCTCGATAAACCGGATGAGCATGTCCACATCTGCCCCATGATCCGGCTCAGCGTTCAACTTCTCCAGCGCCTGCGAGGTATTCAGCTTCGACGCCAGCAGCAACTTATATGCATGATGAATCTTATGAATGCGCTCTTTGCTGAATCCGCGCCGCTCCAGGCCAACCGCGTTCACCCCATACGCGTGCGTATCTCGCGCCGCCGCGGTCTTTGAAAAAGGCAGAACATCCCGGGTAATCGTCGTCCCGCCTCCGATAAACGCATAGGCCCCGATCCGCACAAAATGATGCACCGGGCACAACGCTCCCACCGTCGCCCAGTCGTCCACAATCACGTGCCCGCCCAACGTGGCTGCGTTCGCCATGATCACGTGGTCGCCGACCTTGCAGTCATGCGCAATGTGGCAATACGCCATGATGAGGTTGTGATTGCCGACGCGAGTCAGCCCGCCGCCTTTGACCGTCCCGCGATTAATCGTCACAAACTCTCGTATATCGTTGTGATCGCCAATTTCGAGCCGCGTCGGTTCGCCTGCGTAGGTCAAATCCTGCGGCGGAAGCCCGATCGACGTAAACGGCGCAACCCGGTTGTGCGCGCCCATCTTCGTGGGCCCTTGCACCACGACGTGCGAAGTGAATTCGCACTCTTCCCCAATCTGGACGCCCGCCCCGATCACGCAATACGGGCCAATGCGAGCGCTTGGATGCACCTCTGCGTTGGGATCAATCACGGCGGTTGGATGAACGGTCATTTCAACGGAGGTGGCAGATCGAGGCACCGGAATTCCTACTCGGGGGCAGCCGAGTCCTCTACGCGTGTGCGCGAGCGATCGACCAGCCGGCAAGTAACGGTGGCTTCGGCGGCCCGCTTATCGCCGACAAAAGCCTTGCCTTCCATGCGCACTGCATTGCCGCGCCAGGCTTTCACTTCAATTTCCAGCCGCAGCTGATCTCCCGGCACCACCGGCCGCCGGAACTTCGCCCGCTCGATTCCGGTGAAGAACATCAGCTTGCTGTCGCGGTCTTCTACTTCGGTCAGCAGCAAAGCGCCGCCCGCCTGCGCAATCGCTTCCACGATCAGCACGCCCGGCATGACCGGCGCACCCGGAAAATGCCCCAAGAAAAAAGGCTCATTGATCGTAACGTTCTTGATGGCGACAATCCGTTCCTTGCGCTTGAGTTCCAGCACCCGGTCAATCAGCAGAATCGGGTAGCGGTGCGGCAGGATCCGCATGATGTCATTAATGTCCAGCGCCGTTTTTTCAGGCGCGGGAGCATCGACGGATTGAGCAATATCAGCCATCAGCAAGCGCGACGATTATACTGTACCCCGACTGAAAGCACCCTATGCCCAAGAAGAAAGCAGCGCCTAAGAAGAAAGCCGTCAGAAAGCAAGAGCCCCCCAAACCGGCGGAGCCGAATCTCGCGGCCCGCTTGCAATTTTTCGAACAACGCCGCGAGCAGATGATCCAGACCATTCGCCAGTTGGTCGAAATCGAATCTCCCAGCGATAACAAGCAAGCCGTCGATCGCCTGGGTTCGCTCCTGGCCGGTCGCTTCGAAGGTCTCGGCGGACATTCGAAGTTTCATCAGACCGCAAAATTTGGCAATCATCTGCAAGTTGATTTTCCCGGCAAAGGTTCTGCCAAGCCCGTCATGCTGCTCGGTCATTTGGATACCGTCTACCCGCTCGGCACCCTGAACACCATGCCGTTCCGTGTTGCCGACGGCCGCGCCTGGGGCCCTGGAAGCTTCGACATGAAGGCCGGCATCGTCTTTATGCTTTACGCCATCGAGGCTCTTCGTTCCTGGCACGAAGACACTCTGCCGCGCCCAGTAAACGTCCTCCTCGTCTCCGATGAAGAGATCGGCAGCGACACCTCGCATCACATCACCGAAAGCATAGCCAAGAGATCAGGCACCGTGCTGGTGCTCGAGCCGTCCTATGGTCCCAAAGGCGCGCTCAAGACTGGCCGCAAGGGCGTTGGCGAATACGGCCTTAAAGTGATTGGCAAAGCCGCCCACTCGGGATTGGACTTCGAAAAAGGCGAAAGCGCGATCTTGGAGTTGTCTCGACAAGCTCTCGCAATTTCCAAGCTGACCGATCTGAAACGCGGGATCACGCTGAACATCGGAACCGTGCAGGGCGGTACGCGCGCGAACGTCATCCCGGCGGAAGCGAGTATGGTCATCGATGCTCGCGTGGCACGAATGAAAGATGCTGCCGTCCTGGATCGGCAACTGCGCAGCCTCAAACCCATCAACCGCAACTGCAAGCTTGAGATCACCGGCGGCATCAATCGTCCGCCGCTGGAACGGACTCCCGCCGTCATGGCGCTATTTAAAAAAGCCTCTGACATCGCAAAAAGCCTGGGATGGAAGCTCGAAGAAGCATCAGTCGGCGGCGGCTCCGACGGCAACTTCACCGCCGCGCTGGGCATTCCCACGCTGGACGGCTTGGGTGCCGTCGGCGATGGCGCCCACGCCCCTCACGAATCCGTTTTGATCTCCGAACTCCCTCGTCGCGCCGCCCTTCTCGCCCAATTAATCGAGACAGTCTAACGGCCGGCTGCCCCACCCTTCGCGCTTTTCGAAGCGTGGGAAGTAAAGATTGTCATCCTGAGCGGAGCAACCTGATTCGCTGGCGAATCAGGTTACGGAGTCGAAGGATCTCTTCGTCTCCTCTATGGTGAAATTAGTCTTTTGACTCCTGGAATATAGAAGCCTAAAATTTTCACTAGGGAGTTTTGGGCCGCCCACGCTTTGCCTTCCGCGACCCGGCAAACCCCACAAGGAGGAATTTATGGGTGGAAAATTGGGTTTGCCCGAAATCCTGGTCATCCTGGCGATTGCGCTTCTGATTTTCGGCCCCAGCAAACTGGCCGACCTCGGCAAAGGCCTGGGCGAAGGCATCAAGAATTTCAAATCGGCAGTCAACAAGCCCGACGAGCCCGAGAAGAAGTCCTAACCGGGAACCGACAACTGCTTTTCTTCTTTCTTACCCTACGCCGCTCCGTGCTGCCGCAGCATTTTGTACACCAGCGACATCGGTAATCCCACCACATTGAAATAATCGCCTTCAATGCGCGAAATCCAGCGCGAGGCCACACCTTGGATCGCATACGCGCCAGCTTTATCTTTGGGTTCATCACTCGCCGCGTAGGCAAGAATGTCGCGCTCGCGGATAGCGTCCACGGTCACAAGCGTTGTCTCGGAACGCACATCCGCGGAATTCTCTGGAACGAGCAGGCACACTGCCGTGATCACAATGTGCGTCCGTCCCGAGAGCAGGCGCAACATTCGCGCCGCATCGGCTGGATTTTCCGGTTTCCCAAGAATCTCTGAATCAACTACCACCACCGTGTCCGCACCCAGCACGAGATCCTGCGGCCGCTCCCGAGCCACGATTGTCGCCTTTTCTCGCGCCATCCGCTCGGCAAAATCGCGCGCCTCTTCGCCGGGCTTGGGAATCTCTGGTGTCTCGGTTGGTTGGACAACAAATTCAACGCCGGCGTTGCGCAAGATTTCTCGCCGTCTCGGCGACGCCGATGCAAGGACCAGCAATTATCGGCTCCCTACCGTCTCACGCGCCGACTCGATCAGCTTGGCGGAGTCGTATCCCACGCCATCTTTGAAAACAATCTCCACGTGTTCGATGTCTTCAATTTTCTTCGATGGATCGCCCTTGATCACCACCACATCAGCCTGCTTGCCCGCAGCAATCGTGCCGATCCGCGCGAGTTCCCCCAGGTACTGTGCGCCATTCGCCGTAGCAATGTGAATGGCCTCCACCGGCGTGAATCCCGCTTCGACCAGCAGTTCCACTTCGCGCTGGTCGCCAAATCCCGCGACCACGCCGCCCATCCCGGTCGGATCCAGTCCGGCTAACAGCAACCCTCCGGCCTTCGCGAACGCGTATTCAAATTCCAATTCTTTCTTGTACGCTGCCGGCCATGGCGAGATCTCAGTCCCGTACTGTTGCTTCAGCCGAGCCGCATCGCTGGAGCGAACCCGGTTGCGCAGCAGTGTGGTTCGGGCATCGGGTGTCAGCACGTCCAGCACACGTTGCTCGATGGTTGGTCTTCCCGCAAAGGCGCCCATTTCGAACACCGGCAAAGTTGAGGTCACGGCAACATGCTTTTCGACGAGATGCTGAATCATGTCATGTAGCGGCCCAGAGTTCACGTCCAGCGCTGCCATCCCGACAGGATCCTCGGACTTTTCGGGACATTGCCCCGCCTTCTTCGCCGCCAGGAATTCTGTATCCACGAAAATTCCATGCTCCAGATCATCGATACCCAAATCTGCAGCTTGCCGCCAACCGATCGAACACAGATGCCCTGTCACTTTGGCGCCCCGTTTGTGCGCCGCCGCGATCGCCGCTGATAATTCCTCCGGCGTGATAAACATGTATGCCTTGAAATTGTCCACGCCCTCGTCCAGCCAGTAATTGACCGTCCGCGTCGCGTCCTCGGGCCCGGTCAGCTCGTGCATCTGCAGAGCCCACGAACCCGCGCCTTCCAGATAAGGGCCCGTGACGTGAGTCTTCGGTCCCGGTATTTCGCCCGCATCAACTTTCTTCTTGATCTCAAGATCGGTGTAAGGCTCGAGCGATCCGGTCGTCCGGATGGTCGTCACGCCGCCCGCAAGATAAAGCCGCGGAAAACTGAACGCCATCTCGCCGAAAATTCCTCGCGCCAGCGGATAGAACAAGTGATCGTGCATGCCCACCAGCCCGGGTATGACGCTGTACCCGTGGAGATCAAGCACCTGCGCGTCCTTCGGCACATTCGCCGCCCCCGCCGCACTCACCGATTCGATTTTCCCCTTCGAAAGAATTACCGTCTGGTCCTCGCGTGCAGCGGCGCCGGTTCCATCGATCACCCGAACATGCGTCAACGCCACGACCGCTGAGTTCACTTTTACGAAGGATTGAACTTCCGGGGACAACGACTGGCCCAACGCCGAGCACGAGAACAGAACAGTAATCGTGATGAGTTTGCGCATGCTTCTCTCCGTGACGTGAGAAGGATTCTATCTAAGAATTGTCATCCTGAGCGAGGCTTGCGCGACGCAGGTCGCGGCGAGTCGAGGGATCTGCAGCGATCAGCGCTAGATTCCGCTCGCAGGCGCTCAAAGAATGAGCACCCCGTTTGCCCCAGCCTCTTTTCCAGCCGCTCGGTGCAATCGCAGTTGCCGCACGCCCACGGCTCGGTTCCATTCTGATCGCGACAGCGCCGCCGATCATGTGCGTCCTGCACCTTCGTGAGCTCAAAATATTCTTCCCAGTACGGACGCTCCTCCAACAACGGCGTCGGACAATAGCAAATCTCCACCCACCGCGCCGTCTCGTCCTCGCACAGGCGCGCTTCTTTCATATTGCGCAGGTATTCGCCTTCCGCAACCGAGCCTTCGCCCAACCTGCTCTCCTCGATCGCCTGCAGCAGCGCCTGCTCGCGCCCCGGCTTCACTTTTGCCCTCACCAGATATCGCATATCTCCATCTTATGATGGTTCGCAGTCACAGAAGTCGCGCCACCATGCCCTGTTAGAATCAAGAGTTCCCCATGGAAGCCGCTTTTCTCCGCAACTTCGCAATTATTGCGCATATTGATCATGGGAAGTCGACGCTGGCGGACCGCCTGCTGGAGCTCACCGGATCGCTGACCGCGCGCGAGATGCAGGCCCAGGTGCTGGATTCCATGGACCTTGAGCGGGAGCGCGGCATCACCATCAAGGCCCACGCCGTAAGAATGATGTATACCGCGAAGGATGGTCAGACTTACCAGCTCAATCTGATCGATACGCCGGGGCACGTGGATTTTTCCTACGAGGTCTCGCGGTCGCTGGCTTCCTGCGAGGGCGCGCTTCTGGTGGTTGACGCGTCGCAAGGCGTCGAGGCGCAGACGCTGGCCAATTCTTATCTTGCCATCAACCATGGGCTGGAGATCATTCCGGTCATCAACAAGATCGATCTCCCCAGCGCCGACATCGCCCGCACCAAGGAAATGATTGAAGGCACGGTCGGCCTCGATGCCTCCGACGCAATTCTGATCAGCGCCAAAACCGGTCAGGGCGTCGCCGATGTCCTCGAAGCTATCGTGCAACGCGTTCCCGCTCCTAAAGGCAATCCTGAGCGGCGGCTGCAGGCCCTGCTTTTCGATTCCTGGTTCGATCCCTACCGCGGCGTGATCGTGTTGGTGCGCGTCTTCGAGGGAACCTTGCGCAAGGGTCAAAAAATCCGCCTCTGGTCGAACGGCCGCATCTTCGACGTCGAGACTCTCGGTGTCCATACCCCCAAGCCGGTCGAAACCGAAGAACTGCGCGCCGGAGAAGTCGGCTTCCTCATCGCCAACATCAAGAACGTTGCCGACACCAAGATCGGCGACACCATCACCGAGGACAGCAATCCCGCGCTCGAGCCGCTGCCCGGCTTTGAAGACATCAAGCCCATGGTTTTTGCCGGCCTTTACACCGTCGACGCGCACGAGCACACCCAACTCCGCGAAGCTCTCGAAAAACTCCGCCTGAACGACGCTTCTTTCTTTTTCGAGCCGGAAAGTTCCGTGGCCCTGGGATTTGGCTTCCGCTGCGGCTTTCTCGGCCTGCTCCACATGGAGATCATTCAGGAGCGACTGGAGCGCGAATTCAATCTCGATCTCATCACCACCGCTCCCGGCGTCCGCTACAAGATCCACAAGACCGACGGCGAAGTCATCGAAGTTGACAATCCCTCGCGCTGGCCGGCGCAGAATGAAATCGCCAAAGTGGAAGAGCCGGTCATCCTCGCCACCATCCTGACCAACGAAGAATATGTCGGCGGAATTCTCGCCCTGGTGGAAGAAAAGCGCGGCAAGCAGAAAAGCTTCGAATACGTCAGCTCCTCGCGCGTCATGCTGCAATACGAATTGCCGCTCAACGAAATCGTTCTCGATTTCTACGACCGCCTGAAATCCGTTTCCCGCGGATACGCCTCGCTCGACTATCACCTCTCCGGCTATTGGGATTCGCCCATGGTCAAGCTCGACATCCTGGTCGCCGGCGAACCGGTCGATGCGCTTTCCGTCATCGTTCACCGCGATTTCGCTTACGATCGCGGCCGCGCCCTGGCCGCCAAGATGAAAGAACTCATCCCTCGGCAGATGTTTGAAGTGGCCATCCAGGCATCGGTCGGCGCCAAGATCATCGCCCGCGAAACCGTACCGGCCATGCGCAAAAACGTTTTGGCCAAATGCTACGGCGGCGACATCACCCGCAAGCGCAAACTCCTCGAGAAACAGAAAGAAGGCAAGAAGCGCATGAAGCGCATCGGCCGCGTCGATATCCCCCAGGAAGCTTTTCTCGCCGTCCTCAAAGTCGGTGAAGAGAGCTAGCAAAAAGGTCTGTCATCCCGAGGAACTCGATTCCCTCTCGTAGTCACGCGGCCTTGTGACAAGCGGCACTGAGTTTTACCGCCGCTCAGTCCACCTTCTGAATGTAGCAGTGTTTGCGCGCATCTGGGTCAGAGGGCCCCTCCACCTGCGCGGCTTTCGAGTCGGACCCCGCTCGCACTTCCGCGAGCCTTCGTAGACATTTTGGGAGGATCTCTATGCTGCATCTCGACACCGGCAACACGGGTTTCATGATCCTGTGTACTAGCCTGGTCATGCTGATGACTCCAGGACTGGCGTTCTTCTATGGCGGGTTGGTCGGCCGCAAAAATGTTCTCGCCATCATGATTCAGAGCTTCGTCTCCATGGGCTGGACCACCGTCCTTTGGTACATCTACGGCTATTCACTGTGTTTCAGCGGCGACTGGCACGGCGTCATCGGCAACCTACACAATGCCTTCCTGCGTGGGATTGATCTCAGCACACCCTCTCCCAACCCAACCATTCCCGCATTCGTCTTCATCGCTTATCAGATGATGTTTGCCATCATCACTCCCGCTCTCATTTCCGGTGCTTTCACCAATCGGGTTACGTTCAAGGCGTACATGTTCTTCTTGACCGCCTGGCTGACGTTCGTTTACTTCCCGTTCGTGCATATGGTTTGGGGCGGAGGCTTTCTCCAGCAATGGGGCGTGAAGGATTTTGCCGGCGGCATCGTAGTGCACAACATCGCCGGGCTTGCCGCCTTGGCCTCGGTCGTCTATGTCGGCAAGCGCCGTGTCTCCGATCGCGGTCCGCACAGCATTCCCCTGGTCGCGCTGGGCACCGGACTACTCTGGTTCGGATGGTACGGATTTAACGCGGGCAGCGAGATGCGGGTCGATTCCGTCACCGCGACCGCATTTCTGAACACCGACGTCGCCGCATCCTTCGCCGCCGTAGCCTGGATGATGGTGGCATGGTTCAACGAGAAAAAGCCGAAGTTCCTCGGTCTTCTGACCGGCGCGGTCGCCGGTCTTGCCACCGTAACCCCGGCTGCGGGATTTGTCTCGCCCACAACCGCGGTGATCATCGGCATCGTCTCCGGCGTGGTTTGCTACTACGCGGTGGAGATGAAGAACAAGCTGCATTGGGATGACGCCCTCGATGTTTGGGGCGTTCACGGCGTTGGCGGCTTTCTCGGCATCGTCATGCTCGGCGTCTTCGCCAACAAGCAATTCAATCCCGAAGGCGCCAACGGCCTGCTTTACGGTGATCCGGTGTTCCTGCTCAAGCAGGTGACCGCCGTCGTCTTTTCCTCGGTCTGGGCCTTCTTTTTCACCTACGCCATGTTGCGCATTATCGACGCATTCACCACGGTGAAAGTCGATGAGATGTCGGAAGAGATCGGCCTCGACGAGTCCCTCCACGGCGAGCACGCCTACGAGGAACTGGGCGACAAGGACGTGGTTCACCACCTGGTGCAGGCGAGCCGCTGACCTTCGACGACCATGACGGCGGCGAGTCACCGGCGCAGGTGCCCATTTGGGCAGCTAATTCTGGCGGGGATGATGCTTGCATCGTCCCCGTTTTTGCTTGCTCAGGCTAGCAGTGCGCCAAGTCCGCCCGCTGCTTCGTCCACCGCTCCAGTCGAGCGCAAGTCCTGGCTGAGAGGAATCTCCACCGACGGATATTTATCGCTCTCCTACACTTACAACACCAACGATCCGATTCCCCCCATCAATCAATTCCGCGTCTTTGATTTCAACGACGATGAACCGCAACTCGACGTCGCCCAGTTGATCATTCAACATCCAGTGAGTGAACTGGGACAGTTGGGATTTCGGCTCAACATGATGGCGGGATCCGCGGTTCCGCGAGTGGTCGCCTCGCGTGGCATGCACATCGCGAATACTTTCGACATTCCCGAAGTCTATTTCAGCTACGTGATTCCCCTGAAAAAGGGCCTGCGAATCGACCTGGGAAAGTTCGCCACCAACTTCGGTTATGAAGTGATCGGCGGTTATGACGGATACAACGACAATTTCAGCCGTGGTTTTATCTTCGGCTACGGTCTGCCCTTCACCCACACCGGATTAAAGCTCACCTATCCCTTCAGCCGTCGTATTTCCGGCGGTTTTCTCCTCGCCAATGCTTGCGACTCATTTTCCCGCGCCAACGGTCGAATAACCTGGGGCGGGCAGTTCGCTGCCGTGACCTCCAGGACCACAACTTTGACCTTCAATTTTCTGCACGGTCCAGAACGGCCGCATAACGATCACGATATGCGCAGCCTTTACGAACTGGTGGGAACCTGGAAAGTATCGCCACGCCTCGGTCTCGCCTTCGACGGCCTCTATGCCGACGAAGATCATGCTGCCCAGAACGGTAGCGACGCCATCTGGAAAGGGTTCGCAGGATATTCGAAATACAACTTTACTAAGGCCTTCTCCCTGGCTTTTCGAGGAGAAGCTTTCGCCGATATTGGCGGCAGCCGTACCGGTACCACGCAGACTCTGCTTGGATTTACGCTGACCCCCGAATATGATTTGCCCGCCGCGCTGTCCCGCATCCGGCACGAGTTCAAGCGCGCCGACGGCAAAGTTGCCCTTCGCGGCGAATTTCGCCGCGACTCCTCAGACCGCAACACATTTCACTCGGGCGCCGGATTCAGCCGCCATCAGTTCACCACCGCCGCAAATGTGATCTACCTGTTCTAACTCCAAGGTCGGCGAAGAAAGCTGGTTTCGTGTGGCGCGGGCGCCCTCGCCCGCGAGTGTTTCATCACCGAGACACGGAGGCACCGAGTTCTACCAGTTTCCTGCTGTCATCGCGAGGAGCCTTTTGTGGGGGCATCGTGCCCCCATTGGCACAACATTAAAGCATTGTCATCCCGAGCAAGCCTCTTTTGCGCCGCGAGGGATCTGGGCGAGCCGCGCGATGCTTTGCGAATTCATGAGCGAGGCACCAATCGCGCGCCTGGCTCGCTTCCCTATTCCCGACCCACGTAGGCCCAGACGTCCCCGTCTGGGCGGTCGAGCATAGCTCGACGGATTTCTCACCATCGCTTCAAACGTGCAGGCACATACGAAAGCTATCGCCTGCCGATTTCGTCTTGCTGTGACGAGCGACCACTCCCACCCTTCGAAAACCGCGAAGGGGTGGGGCAGCCACGCCGGCATTGGCCCAACATTAAAAGCATTGTCATCCCGAGCAAGCCTCTTTTGCGCCGCGAGGGATCTGGGCGAGCCGCGCGATGCCTTGCGAATTGATGAGCGAGGCACTAATCGCGCGCCTGGCTCGCTTCCCTATTCCCGACCCACGTAGGGCCCAGACGTCCCCGTCTGGGCGGTCGAGCATAGCTCGACGGATTTCTCACCTCCGCTTCAAACGTCGAGGCACCTACGGACCTCATCGACTCCTGATGCTTCTCGATGTGACGCGTGACCATTCCCACCCTTCGAAAACCGCGAAGAGTGGGAACCACCAACCGTGATCCACGTCCTTGACAGCAAACGTGCCCCGCAGTAATGTTCCGTTTCCCCCAAGGGCCCCCGCAAAATCTTCCTTCTACATCGAGGACACCATGAAAAAGTTCCTTTTGTTGCCAATGCTGCTGCTCGTCCCAGCCGTGGCGCAGGAAGCGCCCGCGAACGCTCCTAGCGACCTCGCCGACAAACCACGCGTCTTCATCACTGACAGCCAATCTTGGGAATACGTCTCGAACGCCGGCGGTGGGAACGGTGCATTTGCATCGCACGGATCCGGAGGCGCACGTCCACAGACCGCCGAAATCATCAAGACCTTTGGCGAGCGTTGCCCACAATCCATCACCAACAACAAAATCGAAAAATCAGATTATGTCGTAGTCCTTGATCACGAAGGTGGCAAAGGTGTCCTACGGCATAAGAACAAAGTCGCGGTCTTCAACCGCATTAGTGGCGACTCGATCGTCAGCAAATCCACGCTCTCGCTTGGCGGATCCGTCCAAGACGCGTGTGAAGCGATCATTAAGGACTGGTCCGCTCACGCCAAAGAGATCCGTGCTGCCGAATCAGCCGCAAGCATGACTGCAGATCCGAAACTGGTTCCCGCTGCTGCAACCGCAATTAGCGCTTCCGCCCCTCCTCCGATTGCCACCCAGCAGGCTCAACTGCAAGTTTCGTCCACGCCCGATGGCGCGGACATTGAAATCGACGGCAACTACGTTGGCAGTACGCCTTCCAGTGTCGGAGCTGCAGCCGGCCAACACCAGATCTCGTTAAAGAAAAGTGGCTTCAAACCGTGGGAACGCAAGATCACCGTTTCCACGGGCCAGATCAACGTGAATGCGACATTAGAACCCGAATCCAAATAGACCGAACCCAGGGAGGAAAAGACAACACAAAAAATCGACTTAGGAGAAACAAATGCGCAGAACAATTCTCACTGCTTTAGTTTTCTTCGTATTACCTTTCGCAAGTTGCGGCGGAGGTAGCAGCAATAGTGGCGCTTCCAACAACAACTCCAACCCGCCGTCCCCGGCCAGCACTCCCGGGCAAGCGCAAGGTGTATATGACGGCACGGCTTCCACGGGGGCCGATTTCGAGAGCATTGTCCTTCCGACCGATAACCTCTATGCAATCTATGGGTCCGTCAGTAATAACGTCTTCCTCGTCTGTGGTCTGATCACAGGTCAGGGCGCATCCGCCAGCGGCAGTTTCACGGGAAATGTAACCGACTACGACGACTGTACCGGATCGCTCGTGGTAAGCACCGGGAGCGTTAGCGCCTCCTACGTGGCAGGCTCGAGCCTGAATGGTTCCCTTACAGAAAATGGCAATTCGTATACCTTCACAGGGACAACGCCAGCAAACTCATTGTTCGACTTCAATCAAGCCGCGGCGATTTCCGACATCTCCGGCGACTGGAGCGGTGCAGTTTTCGGAGGAGAATCCGTAACCGTCACTATCGGCTCAGACGGAAGCGTAAGCGGTTTCGGTAGTTCCGGCTGCTCTTTCTCGGGAACCGTCACAGCCGATAGCTCCGGCAAAAATTTCTTCAATGTTTCGCTGACCTATGGCGCCGCACCCTGCACGTTTCCGAATCAAACCGGCTCTGGCATTGCCGTCGACTATTTGCTGTCGGACGGCGTCACACGTCAATTGATCGCGGCAGTTACGCTAAACAGCTCCGCGGGAACTGTCTTTTTTGCGCAGCGCTAACCGGGGTGCCCCACGTCTCGCCGCCTTTGCAAGACGTGGGAATCTCGTTGGCCCTGTATCAGGGCACCGTTTTAGCCGTGCCGCAGAGACCAAACGCGGGTGCCCCATCCTTAACGGAGCGCTCTTTGCGACGTTAGGGTGGGGATTTTGTGATGTAGCCGCGGGCGTCCCCGCTCCGTGCGCAAGCCCAAAAGCATCCTTTCACCCTTGGCATTCCGAATCCGCCTTAGCGGTGAGGAATCTGCTGTTCGCAAATTCTCGGGTGGGGCACGACTTTAAGAGCCTGCCCTGAGGGAAGTCGAAGGGGTGGGGCAGCCGCGATTTTGGAAGTGAGGGATTACACCTTCCGCACCTTCATGCATATGGGTTTCTTCTCGCTTACTAACACCGGCCCGGACTCCCCATATGCGTAGTATCGATAGCTGCTCCACTTCCACTGATCAGGTTCTTGAACTAACCCGCGTTTGACCGGATTCTGATGTATATAGTTCAGCTTCTCGATTCGTTTCTCTTTACTCCACACCGGAAAGTCATAAAACCTTTTCTGCCAAAAATGCCCTTCCTGGGCTGCCAACTCCTCGGCTGCCCCACCCTTCGCGGTGTTCGAAGGGTGGGAACCACGAACTCTGAGAACTTTCCTTGTGAACCTTTGTTTCAAGACCTGCAGGACCGTCGACGGATTCCCCCGCTCCGATTCACTAATCAGGAGATGAACATGTTCCGGCATCACAACATATCCCACTACCACGAACCGGTAACTCCGGCGAACTTCCTCCAGAGTTTCGAGGAAAAGATCGCGATCTTCAGGCCTTGCGAGCAGCGACCAGCGCTGATAACAACTCGTGGTGACGAAATGCTGATACTCCGCGCCGTAGTATCGCTTCAAACGTGGAGGCACATACGAAAGCTATCGCCTTCCGATTTCGTCTTGCTGTGACGAGCGACCACTCCCACCCTTCGAAAACCGCGAAGGGTGGGGCAGCCAAGGTGATGATTTTGCCCAAGGGAAAAGGTGGGCCAGCCCCCTCATCGACCAGTCCCCGTTTGACCGGGTTCCGATGCATATACTTCAGCTTTTCGATTCGTTTCTCTTTACTCCACACCGGAGAGTCATAAAACCTTTTCTGCCAAAGGTGCTCGTCCTGGGCTGCCCCACCCTTCGCGCTGTTCGAAGGGTGGGAACTACCAATCCTGAAAACTTTCCTCGTGAACCTCTGTTTTCAACACCTGCATCACAACCGACGGATCTCCCCTTTCCGGTTCACCAATTAACAGATGGACATGTTCCGGCATCACAACATATCCCACTACCACGAACCGGTAACTCCGGCGAACTTCCTCCAGAGTTTCAAGGAAAAGATCGCGATCCTCAGCTCTCGCGAGCAGCGGCCAGCGGTGATAACAACTCGTGGTGACGAAATGCTGCACTCTCCGGAGCCCCCGACGTGTAGGACCGGGCTGTGTCCGCAGTCTATGCATCGGCAATAAGATACTTCCCGAATCAGAGTCAAAGGAGCATGATGCGGAAAGGGGGAAGCGATGGTATGCGAATTTCCCTCAAGTTCAACCGGACTTGTCCGAGAGAGAAGATGGCAAATGACGGTTTCCTCATTTATTGATGAAAGCGGCAAGTTCAATGATCACGGTGTGATTTCTATGGGATGTGTCGCGGCATTTGCCGAACAGATGGCAGATTTTGTACAGGAATGGGGAAGGGTACTGCGATTTAATGGCTTAAAAGCTCTCCACATCGCCGAAGTTCTAAATTACAACAAGCCGATCAGCGAAAAGAATGATAGGCGCGGCATCAAGGAAAGGAACGATGATTTATTGCCGTTCGTTAAGTGCATACGAAAGTACTTGCAAGTCGCTGCTGGTATGGCAGTAGATACCGTAGCATTCAAACGGCTGCCGCCTCATTTTTTTCAAGTGTTCGGCACCGATCCTGCATATCTGGCCTTCATGCGAATCATGCTGCTTGTTACGGAATTCACCCCCGAGGAAGACAAGATTAGCATGATTTGTGATGAAGACGAAGGAACCGCCATATCGTTCTACAAGCTATATCGCAAACTCAAGCAAGAGTGGCCGGGAGCCAGAGACAAAATGGCTGGTGTGAGCTTTGTGGATGATCGATTTGTATTTGGGGTTCAGGCGTCCGACCTAGTAGCTGCAATGTTTCGACTGGATGCCAAACGTAGGCTAGAGGGAATTTCTCATGATTATGAGCCACTGTTCAACTCTCTAACGGCACCACCAGATATGAATAGCGAAAAACTGTGGTTTTGTGGTGTTGCCACAGCCGACAAAGAGACTTTAATTAGGACTGCCGAGGACACAATTGCTGACCTCAAGAGGAGAAAACTGATTGCCTGAGGGGAAAAACGAATTCGATAACTTCGATAACACAATGCGGGTGCCCCACGTCTCGCCGCCTTTGCGAGACGTGGGAATCTCGTTGGCCCTGCATCAGGGCACCGCTTTAGCCGTGCCGCAGAGATCAAACGCTGAGCGGGGCCTTCCCCCGCATGATCGTGCGGAGATGGGCGACGCAGCTTCTGCTGCATGCGCGGTAAGCGCGAGCGAAGCGTTGCGTCCGAACCAGTCCCTTTCGAAACTTTTCTCACTCTGATCCACTCACTCCCGATTTGGCACAAATCTTGTCAAGCCCCCAAAACCGCCTCATTTCTTCCAAGTCGCTGATTCGAGTCCAAATATAAAGTTCGGAATCGTGTCACAATACCCCCCTTGAATTTGCTATTCTGAAAATAGAGAGGAAATTCAGGCGCGGCTTCGGCTGCGCCTTTTCTGTTTTCGGGGATCACCGAGCAAATAGGGATGCGAGCCAAACGCGCGAGTATTGCCTCGCTAAACGCGAGGCTTCGCGCGGCTCGCACAGATCCTTCCTCGCCAAAAGAAGGCTCCTCAGGATGACAATGCTTGTCTTGTCTCAGGGCATGGCTTAGCCATGTCGCAACCGTCGCGATTCGATCCACGCGCCGATGAGGCGCAACCACAACGAGGCTGAATGAAAAATTACAACCCAATAATTAACGACCGCAAACTGCGCGGCGAGTGGGCCGAAATGTATTTCATGGCCTGCGCCGCCGAACATGGGCTCCAGGTCAACAAGCCTTACGGAGAAATGTCCCACTTCGACTTCATCATTGGCGACCACGGATGTTTGCACCGAGTACAGGTAAAATCCACCCTCAGCGCTCAACGTACCGGCTACATCTGTTCCGTTCGCTGCGGCCATCGGCCCTACACTGCCGATGTTTTCGATTTTCTTGCTGTCCTTGTGGTTCCCGAGCGCGTCTGGTACATCATCCCTGCAGAATTAGTCGTCGGCCACGGCGGGATCGCGCTGTATCCGAATTCGCCTAAATCCCAATACGCGACCTACAAGGAAGCTTGGCACCTGCTCGCGCCGCACGACTGCCCTCTTCGCACCACCATCGGCCACATCGAGGCCAGTGAGGACTGGAGTTCGGAAAGCGGGGTTTATTCATGGCAATAGAGAGGCGTCGGTCGGCCCTTCGTCCTTGGTCGTTGGTCATTGGCCACAATGGATGGAGCCAAACACGGGACTATTTGCGTCGCTCATAAGACGCGACGCAGCGCGCGGTCGCCCAGATCCTTCCTCGCCAAAAGAAAGCTCCTCAGGATGACAATTCGAGGTTAAAAAAGGCACCTCCCGCGCTCGCGGCAGCACCCTACCTTTGAACTACATGCCCTCCTGTATGTGCAAAAGTCAGGGTTTGTAAACAAATACAAACCACAGTAACGCGGATCGCGCAAGGAACCCGGTCACGTCTAAGAGTAGCGCAATGCTCGGGTTAGCGTGACGAGAAGGGGCCCCAGCAAACCGACCAGACGGTCAAATGCTTCTCTCCCCAAAGGTACAAAGCTCGCTTCCACAGGAATTTCCACAGGGCGGTGGGGTCGTCGGCGGAAGTTCTTGCTCCCGCGAGGCTTACTCCGGAACGCTCATTCCGGGCTCCAGCATGGACTCAAATCGAGTCGAGTTTTTGAGGAAGGCAAGGGTCACTTTGCCGGTAGGGCCGTTGCGCTGCTTGGCGATGATCAGCTCGGCTTTGCCCTGAAGTTCGGGGTCATCCTGCTTGTAGACTTCCTCGCGGAAGATGAAGGCGACCACGTCGGCGTCCTGCTCGATGGAGCCCGACTCTCGGAGATCGGCGAGCTGCGGACGATGATCGCCGCCTCGGCTCTCCGGGGCGCGGCTGAGCTGAGAGAGAGAAATGACTGGAACGGTCAGCTCCTTGGCCAGGGCTTTCAGGCCTCGGGAGATTGCCGAGACTTCCTGGGTGCGGTTTTCGTAGCGCTTGCTGCCGCCGGACATGAGTTGCAGGTAATCGACAATGATCAGGTCGAGTTTGCCTTGGGATTGCATCAGGCGGCGCGCCTTGGCGCGCATTTCGCTGAGTGCGATGCCGGGCGTGTCGTCGATGAAGATGGGAGCGCTGGCGAGCTCCTCCATGGCCCGCACGACCTTGTTCATGTCGTCGCGCCAGAGGGAGCCGGTTCGCATTTTGTGCGAGTCGACGCGGGCGCGGGAACAAAGCAGGCGGAGCAGAAGCGCTTCGCGCGACATTTCAAGCGAGAAGACGCCGACGACTTTCTTGTCCTCGATGGCGGCGTTCTCGGCGATGTTCAGCGCGAATGCGGTTTTGCCCATCGAAGGCCGGGCCGCGACGATGATCAGGTCAGACTTCTGCAGGCCGCTGGTCATCTCGTCCAGATCGGTGTAGTGGGTTTCGAGCCCGGTGATGCGCTGGCCGCGCTGCAATAAGGCGTCGACCGAACCGAAGGATTCTTTGACGATCTCCTGCACGCCCATGAAGCCGCGGCCGATGCGCTTCTCGGAGAGCTGAAAGATGGCGGCTTCGGCGTCGTTCAGGATTTCTTCGGCGGGATCGCTTTGGTCGGCGGCGCGCGCGATGGCTGCGTTGGCGGCGTGCATCAAGCCGCGCAGCAGGGCCTTGTCGCGGACGATCTTGACGTAGTGCTCGATGCTGGGCCGATCGGGAACGCCATCGAGCAGGCCGGAGACGTAGGCGACGTCGCCGATGGGCTCGAGTTCCTTGTGCCGGTCCAGTTCCTCGACCAGCGTGATCATGTCGATGGGGCGGGCCGACTCGGCGAGATCCATCATGCGGCTGTAGATGCGGCGATGGGAATCGAGCGAGAAATCGTCGGGCTTCAGGTGCTCGGCCGCCTGGTGGTAAGAGAGATTGTCGAGCAGGATGGCGCCGAGAATCGAGCGCTCGGCTTCTACATTCGCCGGCAAGCTGCGCGCGAGGCTGTAATCAGTCGTGGCCAAACTTCACTCTTGGAATTGAATTCGCGAAGCCGATATTAACTCGCGAGGCGCTTGTGCGCGGCGTTGGAAAAAAGAGCAGAAAAATTTTCTTTGCGGCAGAGCGCGTGCTGATTAATTCCCGGGGGGGCATTGTGCGAATTATAGGCGAAGAAAACACGAAGCAGCAAGAGTGTACACGATGGGGAAGCGAGCTAAAAAAACATATGCGGCTCGGGGCCAGCCACCCCGAGCCGCATTGCTCGTGAAATGTCCCAGCGTGCCGGTCACCGCACGAGGCGAGCTTCGCAGTTCGTCTCGCGAGCAGCGATTGCTGCGGCGGGCGGCTCAGTCCTTCCAAAACGGAGGACTTCTGAGGAGGCCGCAACGCCCAGGATTCCGCAACGCGCCATGACACGTTTTTGGAAGCCTTCCGGAAGTTCACCCTCGAGAACCACCGGGAACCACCAGCCCTTCAGCAATTCGTTGGCAGCGCTTTCAAGACATCCACGCATGCACTGGGGAGACACTTTGAGGCAAAGGTCTTCCTGGTGCAACTGCAAAGTGATGCGCATTTGTGCAGAAGCTGTGGAGGAATGAAGTTCTTTGTGGAAAGAAAAGGAAAACGGAGATGAAGTAACCCGGAGACCCGGAAGCACCGAGAGAGAATCTTGAAACGCAGAAAGCGAGAGAGACAAGTTCCCAGCCTTCGAAAATCGCGAAGGGTGGGGCACAGGAGAATCAGATTCCCACCCTTCGAAAACCGCGAAGGGTGGGGCAGCCAAGGTCAGGCCTTGTTTGATTGATTTCGATCAGCTTAGTCGCGGACGCCGTCCATGAAAGCACGCAACTTGCGCGAGCGGGAAGGATGACGGAGTTTGCGAAGGGCTTTGGCTTCGATCTGGCGGATACGTTCGCGGGTCACTGCGAACGACTGGCCGACTTCTTCGAGCGTGTGCTCGCTGCCATCTTCCAGTCCGAAGCGCATCTTGATGACTTTTTCTTCACGCGGTGTCAATGTTCGTAGAACCTGCGAAGTCTGGTCTTTCAAGTTGACGTTGATGACAGCCTCGGCCGGGGAAACCACCGCGCGGTCTTCGATGAAGTCGCCAAGATGCGAATCTTCTTCTTCGCCGATTGGCGTCTCAAGAGAGATTGGCTCCTGGGCGATCTTCAGGACTTTGCGAACCTTGGCTACTGGAATGTCCATCCGCTTCGCGATTTCTTCCGACGTAGGCTCACGTCCAAGTTCCTGCACAAGCTGACGAGAGGTGCGGATCAGCTTATTGATGGTCTCGATCATGTGCACCGGAATACGGATAGTTCGGGCCTGATCGGCAATGGCGCGAGTGATGGCCTGCCGAATCCACCAGGTGGCGTAGGTCGAAAATTTGTAGCCACGGCGGTATTCGAATTTATCGACGGCTTTCATCAAGCCGATGTTGCCTTCCTGGATCAGGTCGAGAAACTGCAGGCCGCGATTGGTGTACTTTTTGGCGATCGAGACAACCAGTCGCAGGTTAGCTTCGATTAACTCTCGCTTGGCCTGCTCGGCATCCATGTCGCCCTGGATGATCTCGCGCTGGGTGCGCTTGAGTTCCTGGAACGAGACACCATTTTCGGCTTCGAGCTTCTCGAGTTCTGCTCGTACCGTGCGGGATTGCCGGCGGTATTCTTTGCGCTGATCCTCGCTCCGGGTTAAGTCGGCTTTCTTCTCGAGATTTTGAGATTGGCGGTCCAGCGAGCGCATCATCTCGAGGGTCTTGTTGACCCGATCGATCAAGCGCTTGCGTTCGGTGTTGGTGAAACCGAGATTGCGTACACACAGTGAAACATTCACGACCGCCCGTGCCAGGTTCAGGCGGGCGCGACGGTAGTCCTTGGGCCGCTTTTTCTGGTTAACGGCCGCAAATTTTTCCACGAGCACGCCGGACTTTTTATAGGCCTTTGCCAGTTCATCGATCTTGCCGGTGAACTCCTCAAGGCGGTTTTGCAGGATTTCGTCGGTGATTTCTTCTTCGTCGAAGGTGACCACTTCCTTGATAGAGCGAACGCCCTTTTTCAGGTCTTCGCCCATGGCCAACAATTCACCGATGACAATGGGGGACCGGGAAAGTGCCTTCAGAACACGAAGCTGACCGCGCTCGATGCGCTTGGCGATTTCCACTTCGCCTTCGCGCGTAAGCAGCGGGACGGTGCCCATCTCGCGCAGATACATGCGGACGGGGTCGTTGGTTTTTTCCAGAGCGCCGGGAGTGAGGTCGAGTTCGACATCCTCTCCCATCTCTTCTTCTTCGAATTTTTTGTCGAATGCAGCGGAAGGCGGTTTAGGCCCCTCGAGCACATCGATGCCTTGCGTACCGATTGTGGTCAACAGATCGTCGAGATCTTCGGGAGAGTGCACATCGTGCGGTATCAGGTCATTGACCTGATCGTAGGTGAGATATCCCTTTTCTTTTCCCGTATCGATCAGCTTCTTAATGTCTTCGTACTTGTCGTCAAGAGCCAAGACGGATTTCCCTCAAATCGTCCCCCGGGAGGACGATAGAACTTTCTGTGATGGTGGGAACGTCGGGTGGCGAGCTAGCGCCGACACAAACTTTTAGAGTATAGCACGAACAATGCCGTGCAGCCCAGTTGCTAACCCGTTTCGCGATGCAGTTCCGCCCTATGTTCCCAGCCGCTAATAACTTAGATGGCAAAACAGCCCTGAAAGTTTCAGTGCACAAACTTAAGCTGCCGGAGGATTTGACCCCTGTTCCAGCAAAGCGGGATCCATCAGTGCCCGCTTTAAACGGACTTTTTCATGTAACAAGGTCTGTAAGTAGGCGGGTTCGCGATTGCGTCCCGCCTGCAACTCACGTTGCACCTCTTCGAGTCTTCGCCTGAGTTGGATGCGACGCAACGCCCGGGTAGCCCCTTCGAGGCGTTCTGGTGTAAGTTCCTCGTCATCCTTCATGACAATGCCCGCAAGCAGGTTGCGTTCGCCGTCGGTTAGGGGCAGTGTGAGCAAGTCGTTATCTTCTGGCGCCGCCAGGATGGTCTGGATTAAGGACTCGGTGGCGAGACCGATGTGCAAATGCTCGCTGGCCAGTACATAACGGGCTTGCCGCGAAGGGGAGAACTCGTCCTCGGCGCCGTCGCGAGCCGAAATATGGCCTTCGGCATCCTGCATCTGGTGAGCTGCAGTAAGCGCCCGAATCATGATCTTTTCGGCGTCAGTGACCTGTGCTTCGGCTGGGGCTTTCAAGGTGGCGGAAGAGCGGGTGGTAGCGGCGTGCTTGAACTCCTGCCGCAAAATGGCCGAATCGATGCCTAACTTCTGGGCGATCTCGGCGGCAAGCTCGTCCCGCACGATCCGGCTGGGCACGCGCTGGATGTGGGGCAGAAGGTGATTGACCGCTTTAACCTTGCCTTCCGCACTGCGGGTAGGAAACTGGGTCCGAGTTCGTTCGATGAGGTACGAGAAGTAGGGCTGCGAGTTCTTCAGGGCCTGAGTGTAGGCGTCTTTGCCTTTTCGCCGGATGAATAAGTCCGGGTCGAAGCCGGGTTCGAGGGTGAGTACCTTGATCTGAAATTCTTCCTCTACCAACAAGCCAAGAGTGCGTTCGGTCGCCTTCGCTCCGGCCAGGTCGGGATCGAAGTTCACGACAACATTCTTGCTGAAGCGTCCCAGCAATTTCGCTTGCAACTCGGTGAAGGCAGTTCCGGAGCTGGCGACTACGTTATGAAAGCCTGCCGCAAAGACCGAAATACAGTCCATTTGGCCTTCGACGATGATGGCGTAGTCGAGTTGACGGATTGCGTCCTTCGCGCGATCGAGATTGAACAGAACCTTCGACTTTGAGTAAATGCCCGTCTCAGGAGAATTCAGGTACTTGGGACCGGACTTCTCATCGGTCGCCAGCGTGCGTCCGGTAAAAGCGATCACGCGTCCCGATTCGTTGGTGATCGGGAACATGACGCGATTGCGGAACTTGGAGTACATCAAAGCCGTCGTTGGTCGTTGGTCGCTGGTCGCTGCAGATCCCTGAGCTCCAGCGTCCGATTGCTTCCAGGAAAATAAGCCGCTTTCGCGTAAGACGTCTTCGCTGAAGTCGCCGCGCAGGCGATCGCGTAACAGGAAACCGGAATCCGGCGCGTAGCCGATGCGAAAAGTGTTAAGCATTTCGTCATTGAGGCCGCGTCCGGCAAGATACTCGCGGGCACTCGCACCTTCAGGGCGGCGTAGTTGCTGCTGGAAAAACTCGCAAGCGCGATCGTTGATCTCAAGCAAAGCGGTTCGCAACTTCGCCTGTTCGGCCTCGGCGGGACTGCTGTAGGAGATCTTGGGCAGAGCGATGCCGAGTTTCTGGGCAACGGCGCGGACGGCCTCGGGGAATGTAATGTTCTCGATCTTTTGGACAAAGCTGAACACGTCGCCGGAAACGCCACATCCGAAGCAGTGAAAAAACTGGCGCGTGGCGTGAACCGAGAACGACGGGGTTTTCTCGTTGTGGAAGGGGCACAATCCGGAATAGTTCTGCGCGCCGGTTTTTCTTAGCTTGATGTATTCGCCGATTACGCGAACGACGTCGGCCTGCTGTTTGACGGTGTACGCGAAGTCGCCGGGGTTCGCCATGAAGAGTAGAAGAATTGTGAACCAGAGCAGAGCTGCTGTGAAGCATAGCAGTTGTGCAGAACCTGTGGAATTCTTGGGTTAGTGGATGATGGAGGAGGAAAAACACGCCTCGATAACCACAGAGGCACACAGTGATCTTTCGCCTTCGGGGCTTACGCGTTTCCCTGCAATTACCCACAGCTTACGCTGTGGGCTGTATTCTGGCGGCGCTTCGCGGCTCGTTTTGAAGCAACCATTGAACAAATGAGGTTTAGCAGGATTTTTCGACTGCATTCATCCTGCGCCAGCGCAGGATGGATTTCGCTCAGAATGACAATGTGGAAGGATCTGAGTTAGACGCGCAGTTCGACGACGGTGGCACCGCCGCCACCTTCATTCTGAGGGGGTTCGGAAACAGATTCGACGTGAGGATGTTTCTGCAGATATTGGCGAAGGGCTTTGCGCAGAATTCCCATTCCGCTGCCATGCACCACGCGGATGCGCGGCAGTCCGGCAAGGAACGCGCGGTCAACGAAGCGTTCGACTTCACGAGTGGCGTCGTCGACGGTCTGGCCGATAACGTTGATCTCGGAAGGAACGCTCTGGCTTTCGTTGTCGAGTGAAACCGAGATGCCGCGAGCACGGGCGGCTTTCACGGGAGACTCGGATGTGCGTGCAAGCACCTCGGCTATGTCGGCGCGATCGATCTTCATCTTCATGGCGCCGATCTCAACCTCAAACTGATCGTCGCCGATGCGCCGGCTGACGAGCGCGGGCCGACCGACCGATTTCAGCTTGACGGTATCGCCTTCGGAAACGTGTTTGACAAGCGCCGGTTGCGCGTGCGGGTCACCGCGGTCGGCGCCGGTGCTGTGAGCCACTACGGTCGAATCGAACTGCTCTCGGAATTCGCGGCGGAGTTTGGCGATGCGTCGTTCGGCGTCTTTGGAAAGCTTCTGCGCCGCTGCGCGATCCTGGATTGCATTCACCGCCTCGCGCGCGTGATATTCAAAGTCTTTGAATATGCTCTCCAGCTTTCGCTCCATGTCTTTGAGTTTGGCCTGCTGTTCTTTTCGTCCTTCGGCGGCGAGATGTTCTTTTTCGCGTCGGATTTCCTCTTCTCGCGCCTTAAGTTGACGACGTTCGGCTTCCAGATCGCGCAACTCGTTATGTAGACGATCCAGGAAATGACTCACGTCGCGCGCCTGCGAACTCAATCGCGCACGCGACGCGTCGATGATGGATGGGTTGAGGCCGAGCTTTTGAGCAATGTTAATGCCGGCGGAGGCTCCGGGCACGCCAATCTTCAACTCATAGGTTGGTTGCAGCGTGGTTTCGTCAAAGCCAACCGACGCGTTCAGCACTCCGGGTGTATTGGCGGCATAGACCTTAAGGGACGTGTGATGCGTGGAGATTACGGTTACGCAACCGATGCGCCGGAAGTGCTCGGCGATGGCCACAGCCAATGCCGCGCCTTCTTCTGGATCAGTGGCTGAGCCAAGCTCATCCAGCAAGACTAAGGATTGAGGAGTCGCGGTCCGCGAGATGAAGTCAATGTTGGTGACATGCGCCGAGAAGGTCGAGAGATTTTGCTCGATAGACTGATAGTCACCGATATCGGCGAGCACGGCGTCAAAGATGGGCAGTTCCGCGCGATCGGCGGGAACTGGAATTCCGGATTGCGCCATGAGAGCGAGCAAGCCGGCGGTCTTCAACGCGACGGTTTTGCCCCCAGTATTGGGTCCGGTGATCACTAATTGTTGACTTTGGCCCTCGAGCGTAATGCTGGTGGGCACCACCTGAATTCCCTTTGGCCTGAGATTTCGCTCGAGCAAAGGATGCCGGGCTTTTTGCAGGATGAGCCGTGCGGCGGAGTGTTCCTGTCCATTTCGTGGAAACGTTACGGCTACGCAGTTGTAATCGTCGGCCAGGCGCGCTTTGGCGAATTGGAGTTCAAGTTCGGCGAGGACCTCGACAGCGGCAGAGATCTTATCCGCGTCGCTTGCAATGCGCTGTGTCATGGCCAGCAGAATGCGATGGACTTCGGCCTGTTCTTCGTCGAACAGGCGTACCAGTTCATTGTTCTGCTCGATGATCTCAAGGGGCTCGACGAAAACCGTTTGGCCACTCGAACTAGCGCCGTGGACTACGCCCTGAACTCGGCGTTTCTGCTCGATTTTGACGGGAATGACAAAGCGCTCACCGCGAATAGTGATTAACTCATCCTGGACCGTGCCACCTTCGGACAGGCGTTTGAGGTAAGTCCGCAATGATTCCTGAATCTGGCGGCGCTGCTTTTCGACCTCGCGGCGAATACGAGAAAGTTCCGGGGAAGCGCGGTCGTCTAATGAACCATCGGGCAAAATTTTGTTGCGGAAGAAACGGAGGAAATCGGTGAAGTCGGCGATGTTGGAGGAGAGCCGGGAAACGGCATTCCACTCCAACTTCATTGCCGCGGGCGGGCTTTGGGCGATTTCACGCCACTCGGCAGCTCGATCGACCACCAGGACAACGTCGCGGATCTGCTCGGTTTCGAGAGCCGCTCCCTGAATCCTAACCTTGTCCAGTAGTTGGGTGACGTCGGATAGGCCGGTAAATTCAAATCCGCCACCGACGCGACGAAACTCGCGAATTTGTTCCGTAAGATGGTGCTGGGTTTCGATCCAAGTGCGGTCGACCGTGGGGCTGAGATGGGAGATTCGGCCTTGTCCCAGAGGCGAAGACGCGTAGCCGCGCAACAAGTCGCGCAGCGAATCAAACTCCAGAACGCGATCGCTGGTGTTTGTGAGTGGCGCGGGAAGCATTAGGTTCATGGTACAAGAAGCGTCGGCGAAGGGTGGGGGCCGGCCCAGGACTCATCAAACCGGCGTCTGTGATCCAGATCACCCGATAAGCGTACCAGGCAAAGCACTTAGGCTTGGGACGGGCGCGTTGGTGCGATTTGCTCTGATAGAATCGCGATATCGTCATGGGTTTTCCTGTCACACGCCTGCGGCGGCTTCGGCAAAGCGAGCAAATACGCTCGCTGGTGCGCGAAACACACCTTTCTCCGGAATCCCTTGTCTATCCGATGTTTGTGTGTCCCGGCGAAGGCGTGCGCAAAGAAGTTCGGTCGATGCCGGGTGTCTGCAATTTGTCGGTGGATGAAGCCGTGAAAGAAGCCGAGGAAGCGCATGGCCTGGGAGTAAAGTCGGTCATTCTTTTTGGATTACCGGAAGCAAAAGACGAGGTTGCAACTGGCGCCTGGGCGACTGATGGAATCGTGCAGCAAGCCGCGCGGGCTATCAAGCGCGACGTCCCCGAGCTTATTTTGATGGGCGATGTTTGCTTGTGCGAGTACATGTCGCATGGTCATTGCGGAGTTGTGCGATCGAGGACGCCGCAGTCTTTGGGGGCTGCCGTGGCGAATCCGCCAGCGGTCGGAACAGAGTACGAGATCGTCAATGATGCCAGCCTGGAACTGCTGGCGCGGACCTCGGTTTCTTTAGCTCGCGCCGGCATTGATGTGATTGCGCCGTCGGACATGATGGACGGCCGAGTCGGGGCGATTCGGAAAGGGTTGGACAGCGCCGGGTTTCTCAATACGCCGATTCTTTCGTATGCGGCGAAATTCGCGTCGGGATTTTATGGGCCGTTTCGTGAGGCTGCGGATTCGGCTCCGCAGTTTGGAGATCGGAGATCGTACCAGATGGACGGAGCGAATATCCGCGAAGCCATGCGCGAAATCGAATTGGATATTGAAGAGGGCGCGGACATGATCATGGTCAAGCCGGCCATGCCGTATCTTGATGTGATCGCTGCCGCTCGGGAGCGGTTTGATCTGCCGCTGGCTGCGTACCAGGTCTCTGGCGAATACGCGATGATCGAAGCCGCGGCGCAGAACAATTGGATTGATCGTGAGCGGGTGATGATGGAGTCGTTGCTCTCAATCCGGCGCGCGGGCGCGAGCATTATTCTCACCTATTACGCCAAAGAAGCCGCTCGGCTGCTCGCCTAATGCACGTGGAAGAAGTGATCCAGCAGAAATAGAAACCCTACTCCAATAAAAACTACGAGGGCCATTCCGGCGCCGGGCTCGCGATTTACTTCGGGTATGAGATCGGAAGCGGCAACGTAGATCGTCACGCCGGCCGACAGGGGTAATCCGAAGCTGACCTGGTGGCGAAGTAAAGCCATGACGAGCACACCGGCGAAGGTTGCCGCACCAAGAACGACGGAAGCTCCCCAGGCGACACCGCGACTACGGCCGCTGGCCAGCATCACCGAGGTGATGGTGAATCCTTCGGGAATTTTGTGGAGAAAGATGGCGAAGAAGATGATCCAGCCCAGCCAGGAGGAAACCAGAAAGCCAGAGGTAATGGCTATGCCGTCAAAGAATGTGTGGATAGTCAAACCCAGCAGGACGGAGTATCCCTTGTGCGTGTGCACGAATTGGTCTTCGTGGGTTTCTTCGCCGAAATGAAAATGCGGTGTGACCGTGTGCTCGAAAAAATGAATGATCAGGTAGCCAACGAGGACGAGAAAGGCGGCGTCTTTGCCGCGAAGTTCGAGGCTGGCGGGAAAGATCTCTACGATGGCGGTGGCCAGCATGAAACCAGCGCCCAGGGCGACGAAATAGCGGAGGTAAGAACGGTCCCAGTTCTTTTGGACGATGATGGCGCCGCCGAAAACGTTCGCGGCGGCGGCCGTTAGGCCCAGCAGAAGGCTGAGAACGATAGGATTCATCGTGCGGGAGGATGATAGCAGTAGTTAGCAATCATCGGTTACCCACTGTGGCGGATGTGCATAACGTCGCCATCCTGGACGATATAGTCTTTGCCTTCGAGACGAAGTGTGCCACGAGCGCGGGCATTGGCTTCGGATCCGGCATCGAGGAGTTGGTCCCAGCGGATGGTTTCGGCGCGGATGAAGTGCTTCTCGAGATCGGAGTGGATGGCGCCGGCGGCTTCGACGGCTCGAGTATGAATTGGAATCGTCCAAGCACGGCATTCGTCTTCGCCTGCAGTAAAAAATGAGATTAAGCCGAGAAGCGCGTAGGTAGTACGGATGAGGCGAACCAGACCGCTTTCCAGGAGGCCATAGCTGGAGAGGAACTCGGCGGCATCGGTGTCGCTCATTTCGGCCAGTTCGGCTTCGACTTTGCCGCAGATGGCGGAGGCTCCGGAGTTTGGCTTGGAAGCCACTTCGGATAGCTTGTATTTGCCGACAGCATTCTCCAGATCTTTGCCGAGTTCCGTACTCTCAGTCACGTTGAGCACATAGAGGATCGGCTTTTCGCTCAAAAACATGAAGCCGCGGAAACGTTTCTTGTCTTCCGGGGTCATTTCCAACTCGCGGAGCGGGCGTTCGGATTCCAGATGTTCTTTCGCGCGCTTCAGCAGGTCGAATTCTTTCTCCAAATCGGCGGAACGCATTTTTTTCAGGTCTTTTTCGACCCGTTCCAGGCGTTTCTCGATCTGCCCGAGATCACTGACCATGAGGTCGAATTCGACGTTCTTGATGTCACGGAGCGGATCAATGGGGCCGACGTGCGGGATCGCAGGATCCTCGAAGGCGCGCACGACATGCGCAAGAGCGTCGACATTTCGGAGATGTCCGAGATAAGCGCTTTCTTTGAGGGCTTCCTGGCCGATCGCACCGACATCGACGTATTCGACCGAGGCGTGCGTCAGTTTTTTTGGGTTGTACAGAGCGGCCAAGCGGTCGAGACGGTCGTCAGGAACCTTGGCGACGCCAACATGGGCTTCACGGGGATTGGCGTAGGCGTGCTCGGAGAGAGCGGCTTTCGTCAAAATGCGGAACAGGGATGTCTTGCCCACCTGCGGCAGGCCAATGATGCCGGTTTTCATGAAAGAAAAGCGCTCCAGCTATCAGCTATCAGTTATCAGTTATGAGTTAGAGGCTCTTTGAGAATAAATGATGAGCTGAAGATCGCAAAACTAGCGTTGAGCAAAAGCGTTTGCGGTTAAATAGACGGCGACAAGGCCAAGCAAGAGAACGCCCCCTTCGACTCGGGTTGACCAGACGTGCAGAGCGTCGAACTGCATGCGCGCGGGATTGTCGAGTGGAACTGAATCAATTTCGCCAATTGAGGCGCGTAGGGTATCCATCTTCGGAACGATGCCGAATTGCGAGATCAGTGTCAGGAGAAGCATCAGGACGATGACGATGTTCTTGGCCGAAAACACGTGCAGCGTGCCAGTACTGATGCGGGCGTACAGCATGGAACTGAGAAGATAAACAATCGCTGAAATGATGCCGGTCCAGTGCAGCCCGTTGATGGAGCGCGCAACCACATTTCCCGCGAGGTGCCGGGTCGGCAGCACGGAGAACGCCGCAGGCGCGACCACGAAGGCGAAGAAGATAAGCCCTCCCAGCCACACGATCAGCGACAGGAGCATGAGATATCTGAGGAATGACATGACGGAGCATTATGACGCCGGGGCAGAGGAAAAGCCAAGGAGCGTCGCCGGTAGTGGGTCAACTTGAATCTGAAATCAGCATCATGCTCCCCGAAACCGTTTCCCGGGGGGCTAGCGGAGAATCTCTCGCGCGGGGCTTCGGAATGACCTTGGTCGGATATGAAGTTGAAAGTGACCCACGCAGGCGTCGCCGATTACATTGGCAGCGGGGTACTTTCGACGATTTCGGAAATGAGAAGTTCGGCTTGCTCGGATTTCTTTAACGTCGAAGCGTAAGTGACGTTCACCACAACCCGGTGGGCAAAGACGGGCACAACCAGCGGTTTGAAATCTTCGGGGGTGCAGAAGTTGCGGCCCGAAACAAACGCCGAGGCCTGCGCGGCGCGATAGAGCATTTGCGAGCCACGCGGGGAAACGCCGAGAGAAAACTGGTCGGATTCCCGCGTCTTGCGGACGATGGTCAAAGCATATTCGACGAGCGATTCATCCACTCGCACCTGCGTGACCGCTTGCTGCAATTCAAGTACGTCAGCACCAGAAAGCACAGGCCGCATGCCGTCCAGTTTCGCAATCCCTGCCTCGGAACGAAGGATCTCCCGCTCGGCTTCACTGTCGGGATAACCCATTCGGGCGCGAATCAGGAAGCGGTCGAGCTGCGACTCGGGCAACGGATATGTGCCGTGATGTTCGACCGGATTCTGGGTTGCGATCACCAGAAATGGCTGCGGCAATGGATAGGAATGCGCATCCATGGTGACCTGACCTTCATTCATGGCCTCAAGCAGCGCAGATTGGGTTTTCGGCGTGGTCCGGTTGATCTCATCGGCTAGCAAAACATTGGTGAAAATCGGGCCGCGCTTGAACTCGAACTGCTGCTCGATGGCGGAATAAATGGAGATACCCAGCAGGTCGGAGGGCAGCATGTCGCTGGTGAACTGCACCCGCTGAAAGCTGCAGTCGAGGGCCCGTGCGAGGGCTTGACCAAGCGTCGTCTTCCCTACACCGGGAACACCTTCAATGAGCAGGTGGCCACGGGCGAGCAGCGAAACCACGGCAAGACGGATGATCTCATTCTTGCCTCGAATGATCTCCCGCACTGCGCTCTCGAGGTGAGCTGCGCGATGCGAGACAGCGCTGGCCGCTTCCGGTGGCATTAAGTGGATTCTACTATGCGTAAGTAAGCGGATGCGGGTTACGGAGGTGAGTCTGCAGGGCAGCGACCGCGACGCTTAGATCCCAGTGCCGGTGAGTTGGATCTGTTGCCAGACAGCGTTGTTGGGGCCGTTGATGACCGCCAGAGTCGATATTGGCCCCGGATAAAGAGGAAGGAAGCTGATGCTGATGGTGCAAGTGGCGCCCGGAGCGATCTGAGTGCCGCAGGTGTTGGTCTCAGGAAATGCCCACGGAGTGGTACCGGTGATACTTATTCCCGTGACACTCACTGACGTGCTTCCGGTATTCTTCACGGTCACGGTCTGCGGATCGCTTTGCTGGCCCACTGGCTGCTGTCCGAAATTCAGTTTCGAGGGCGAGACGGTCAGAGTGGTCCCGGTGCCGCTCAACTCGATGGCCTGGGGTTTGCTCGAGGCGCTGTCATACAGCTGCAGCACACCGCTTTTGAACCCGGTTGTCGTCGGGTGGAACGCCACGGACAGCGTGCACTTGGCACCTGCCGCCACCGTACTGCCGCAGGTCGTTCCGCTGGCAAGTTGAAATGGCTCGCTGACTTGCTTCGAGGCGATCGATAAGGATGTTGTACCTGTGTTCGTGAGCCTAATCTGCTGCGAGGCGCTGGTCGTTCCGAGGAGCTGCGGACTGAAGCTGATGGGAGTTGTCGGCGAGAAACTGACCACGCCGGTATTCAAAAGTACATCCACCGCATTGCCACCCCAATCTGCGACGGCAACATCGAGCTTGTGGTCCCCATTAAAGTCTCCCACGGCTATGTCCGTGGCCAGCACGAACGAGGGGTAGCTTACCGGCTGTTGAAAGGTCCCATCGCCCTTGCCCAGCATCACCGTGAACTGGTAGGGAGGGTTGCCAAGCGTTTCAGTGGCGAACAACAGATCCAGCTTGCCATCGCCGTTTACGTCGCCGGTGGTTATGCACCCAGGTCCACTGATGGAAAAGGGCGGTTTGGCTCGAAAGGTGCCGTCGCCATTACCAAGCAGAATGTAAATCTGGTTTCCCGTGCCGTTGGTCACCGCCAGATCCAATTTGTGATCGCCGTTAAAGTCGCCTGCCGTAATCGAATTGGCGAATTCTCCCACCGCGTACTGTGCGCCTTCGCGGAAGGTTCCGTCACCGTTGCCCAACATAATGCCCAGCCCCCGATTGGGAGAGAAAGGTCCGAGCACCGCCACGTCGAGGTTGCCGTCGTGGTCGAAGTCGCCTACTGCGAATGGAATTTCACCTGACGTGGCAGTACCGTTATGAATAGGTGGCTGAAATGTTCCATCGCCGTTGCCAAGGAGCACGCTGGCGTCGGCAGCAAGCAGGTCGGCAATCCCGTCTCCGTTAAAGTCGCCGACAGCTACGTACTTTGGCCCGTAGGGACTTGTGGAATATTGCACCGGCGGTTGGAACGTACCGTCGCCGTTGCCTAGCAGAATGCTGAGGTTCTGACCGCCTTCATCGGCGGCCGCCAGGTCCATAATGCCATTTCCTCGGAAATCGGCCGCAACGACCCATGGAACTGACTCGAGCCGAGTATCGATTGTGTAGTAGACCGGCATTTGGAACGTGCCGTTACCGTTGCCAAGCATGACCGCGACTTGGCCGGCGTACCAAGCCGAGATGGCGAGATCCAGCTTGCCGTCGCGATTGAAATCTCCAATGGCGACAGCTTGCGGCGAGTAGACGATCGGAGAACTGCTCCTCGTTTCGAATTGCGCCGGACTGTAGGCATGCAAGCCGATAACGATGAGAGCCGGCAAAATGCGACGTGCCCAAGTTCTAAGCGCACTCATGACAACACTCCTTCGAGCGCTGGACGAACCTTGGAAGGGTATCACCGTATGACTCAAAGGAGCACATTTAGAGCTCGGGCACTGGTGGTGAAATGGAAGTTTCGTCATACCGCCTACGCATCGTTTCCGTTGCACTCTGTGCTTCCCAGGAGGCAGAACAATTTCTCGAGCTAGATAATGTTTTCCGCACACTGTGCCCTGATCTGCAACAAGTTTCAAATTCCCGTGCCTGTGACTTGCACCTGTTGCCACACAGCGCCGCCAGGCCCGTTGATAACGACTAGGGCCGACCGAGTCCCCTTGAAAGCAGGGTCGAAGCTGATGCTGATGGTGCAGCTAGCTCCGGGATCGAGCTGACTGCCGCAGGTGTTGGTCTCAAGATAGTCATTTGGGTCCGTGCCGGTGATACTCACTCCCGTGACACTCACAGCCATGTTGCCGGTATTGGTGACGGTCGCATTCTGCGGCAGACTCTGGGCGTGAACTTTCTGCTGTCCGAAGTTGATTTGTGTGGGCGAGACAGTCAGCGTTGTGCCGGTGCCGCTCAGTTCGATGACCTGCGGCTTGCTGGACGCGCTGTCGTTTAGCGTCAACAGTCCACTCTTAAGTCCTGTCGTCGTCGGGTGGAAAATGACCGACAAAGTACACTTTGCTCCCGCCGGCACGGTAGTCCCGCAGGTTGTCCCACTCGCGAACCTGAACGGGGCGCTGACCTGCTTTGAGGCCACGGACAGCGCAGTGGTACCTGTGTTGGTGAGCGTGACGTTTTGCGGTCCGCCGGTGGTACCGAGAAGCTGCGGGTTGAAACTGATTGGAGTCGTCGGCGTGAAGCTGACCACGCCAGTGTTAAGCAGAACGTCCACGGCACTCTCGCCTTCGAAATCCACGACGGCAACGTCGGGCTTGTGGTCACCATTGAAATCCGCGATAGCTATGTCCGTGCCCTCGGCGAAAGATGGGTAGTTGACTGGCGGCTGAAAGGTTCCGTCGCCATTGCCCAGCATCACCGTGAACTGAGTGAACCCGCTGGGGAAGGTTGTGCTGATGAACAGCAAATCCAGCCTACCATCGCCGTTCACATCGGCAGTGGTTATGCACCCAGGTCCGCTGACGGAGAGGGGTGGCTGCGGTTGGAACGTACCGTCTCCATTGCCGAGCAGAATGTAAATCTGGTTCCCTGAGCCGTTGGTGACCGCCAAGTCCAGGTTGTGGTCTCGGTTGAAGTCTCCAACCGTAATCGACTGGGCGAATTCTCCCACCGCGTACTCTGTGCCTTGGCGGAAGGTGCCGTCGCCATTCCCCAACAGGATCCCCAATTCCAAGTTGCCGGGGAGGACCGTAACTACTGCGACGTCGAGGTTGCCGTCACGGTTGAAGTCGCCCACAGCGAGTGGTATTTCACCTACTGGAGAAAAAATACTTGTAGCGATTGGGAGCTGAAACGTCCCGTCACCCTTGCCAAGGAAGACGCTAACGTACCCGTCGGCATCGAGTAGATCGGGCTTGCCATCGTTGTTGAAGTCTCCGACCGTCACAAAGGTTGGCGCGTAGAGGATCGGCGTAGGATACCGCTCTGGCGATTGAAACGTGCCGTCGCCATTGCCGAGCAGAATGCTGATGTTCAGACCATCCTCATCGGCTACCGCCAGATCCACGTTGCCGTCTCCGCGAAAATCGGCAGCTGCAACCCATGGAACCGACTGCAGGTTGCCGTCGATGCTGTAATACACCGGAGGCTGGAAAGTTCCGTTACCATTACCCAGCAAAACTGCCACCTGCCCGGTGTACCAGGCTGCAGCGGCAACATCCAGCTTGCCGTCGTGATTGAAGTCACCGACGGCGATAGCTTGCGGTTCGGAAATTATCGGGGAGCTGCTCCTGGTCTCGAATTGCGCCGGACTGTAGGCATGCAAGCCGATAACGATGAGAGCCGGCAAACTGCGACGTGCCCAGGTTCTAAGCGCACTCATGACAACACTCCTTCGAGCGCTGGACGAACCTTGGAAGGGTATCACCGTATGACTGAAAGTACGCAGTGAAGGTGATGGAGGGGGTGTTGATTCTATAGTGGGCGCCAGCTAAGGGCTGGGATCAAGAAAATCTTTTCCCGCCACTGCTCGCTTGTTCTTCTCGATCTCTGTTTAACCCAGGTTAGCGTCCAAAACCGGGACGCGAACCTGGGCCACCTGTCGGGGATGCTAACCCGGGCCCTCGTTCCAGGCCGCTTTTCGAAGCCCGCACGTCAAGGCCTCACTTCGAAGACCGTTCCCCATCCGTAGGCACCGCCATAGACGGTCGTGCCGTAGAGGTTACCCGCCGCGTCCTGAACCAAACCTGAGAGGAGCCATTTCCCGTCGGGACCAGCGAAGCTGTGCAGCACCTTCTCCTGGCCGCCCGTGGTCACGACGAACACCGATCCCAGACCGTAATCACCGCCCCATTGGTCCGTGCCGTAGAGATTGCCTGCCGTGTCCTGGATCAAACCGGCCGAAGGGCCATCCCCGTTCACACCAGCGAAAGTGAAGCTGTAGATCACCTTCTCCTTGCCGGTCGTATCTACCACGTATACCGTTCCGTAGCCGTCAGCACCGCCGAGCAAAGTAGTACCGTAGAGGTTGCCCGCGGCGTCCTGGAGCAAACCTGAGTAGGGATTTTTCCCGTCCCCATTGATGCCAGTAAAGCTGTACAGCACTGTCTCGTTGCCGGTCTCGTCAATCTCGAAAACCGTTCCATAGCCGTAAGCACCACCTCCGTTGGTAGTGCCGTAGAGGTTGCCCGCGGCGTCTATCACCAAACTTGAGTAGGGAGTTGCTCCGTCCCCATCCATCCCAGTGAAGCTGTACAACACCTTCTCCGGTGCACTCCGGCTTAGCTTGAACACCGTCCCGTAGCCGTAAGCGCCGCCCGAAGTGGTCGTGCCGTAAAGGTCGCCCGCCGCGTCCTGGATCAAGCCTGCATTCGGCCCAGCGCCGTCCCCAGGAGTCCCACTGAAGCTGTGAAGTACCCTCTCTTTGCCGCTCTTATTTATCTGGAATACCGTTCCCAGGTTGTAAGCGCCGCCAACATCGGTAGTGCCGAAGAGGTTGCCCGCTGTATCCAAAACCAAGCCGGCTCCCGGATACGCACCGTCTCCCAAATTAAAACTGTGCAGCACCCTCTCGTTGCCGGTCTTGTTTACCTCGAACACAGTTCCATAGCCGTAAGCACCGCCTTGATAGGTGGTGCTGTAGAAGTTGCCCGTCTTGTCCTGGACCAAACCTCCGATGGGATATTCCCCGTCCCGACCGACTCCACTGAAGCTGTAAAGCTCACGGAAACTTTGTGCCTGCGCCGACGGGGTCGCAACCACTGCTGACGCTAGTACGAAGGCTAACGCCTGCGAGACGCTAGCTGTTCGCAACCGCAAAATCCTGTTTGTCATTTGTCCTCCTGCCCCGCGCTGGTGGCCTTATGAAACTCCCTCTACTCTGGTTTTTCCCGGTACCTGGGCGGACCGAACACACTGCGCTGATGATTCGTATGCACGTTCAGAAAATTAGCGATATTCGATCACGTGTTCAACGGTGGTCATCACAATTCTATGTGATGGAAGGCTTCCGAGTTAGCGAAGTAAATCGAACCGCGGGGGCCGGATTGCGATCACACCTATTCCAGAACGGGGCCGATGGATTACTGGATAAATTCCGCGGGCCGTCCGGTGAGGCGCTCGATGCGTTTGGCGATGGGCGGATGAGTGGAAAAGAGATTGCCGAAGCTCATTCCCCCCAGAAGAGGCTGGATGATGAACAGGTGCGCCGTAGATGGTGTGGCCTGCATGGGCAGACGCCGCGAATAAGCGTCGAGTTTGGAAAGCGCGCTGGCGAGCGCATAAGGATTACCGGTGTAGTGCGCGCCGCTGGCATCGGCCTGGTATTCGCGCGAACGTGAAACCGCGAGCTGGATTAGGGTGGCAGCGATTGGAGCCAAAATCAGCATCAGCAGAGCGGCAATGCCGCCCCCGTCGCGATCGCGGTCATCTCGACCACCCATGCCAAAGAACATGGCCCAGCGTCCCATGCTGGCCAGCATGGTGATTGCGCCAGCGACGGTGGCGGCAACGGAACTGATGAGGATGTCACGGTTATTGACATGGCCTAATTCGTGGGCCAGTACCCCTTCGAGTTCTTCATCGTTCAGCAGGTTCAAAATGCCCTGGGTCACGGCGACCGAGGCGTGGCTCGGATTCCTGCCGGTGGCGAATGCATTGGGCGAATCGGTGGGAATCACGTAGATCTTTGGCATCGGAATGCCGATCTTTTGCGTGAGCCGTTCGACGACTTGATAGGCCCGCGGCAACTGCTCACGCGAGACGGGCTGCGCGCGGTACATCGCAAGCGCAATCTTGTCGGAATAGAAGTACGAGACGAAGTTCATGATTGCGGCGAACACCAGCGCCAGAATCATGCCGTTCTGGCCCCCAAACGCCCGGCCGATAAACAAAAGCAGCAGCGTGAGAAGGGTCAGAAGGAACGCGGTCTTAAATGTGTTTCCCATGTTGGTGGCTCAATGAATTAGATGGTACATCGGGACGCTCGATTCATTCCCAGCCCATGCGCTGCGTCGGATCCGGAACAGCTTTGCGATCAGGGGTTTACCGGCGCCCTCGGCTCGAAGTAGCGGTGCTGTCGAGCACTCACCGAGTGGCGTTCGTCCTCAGGGAGAAACCACTAAGGACACAAAGGGACACGAAGGGCCATCAGTGGGCGCCGCTAGTAGCCTTTGTGGTTGAGCGCTTGAGGGCCCGCTCCAGAGTCTGATCCAGCGCCCCTTTGGCTTTATCGTATTCCTGTTGCGAGATGCGACCCTGCTTGTGGTCCAGTTCGAGTTGGAACATCTCCTCTTTCAAGGCGTCGAGAAGTAGCGACGAGCGATGGCCATTACTTGGGTTTGGGCGAGCAGCGGGAGGCAAATCGACATCGAGCGCAGCGGGGTCTGCTACGGCTGCTGCGCGCGGGCGGCCGACGATGAAGGTTGCCGCGGCGGTAAGGACGACCCCGAAGCCGCCTAGGATGTACCAGCGATATTTCTCCAGCGGATCGGGAGCATCGATGGGAGGTCCGAGTCCGCCTCCAGGCCGGGAGTCTCTCGGCGCGACTTGGCCACCAGCCTCACCACCACCACCACCCTCAGCGCCGGCGGCCTGAGCCTCGCCGCCGTTATCGGACAATGTGCCAGTTCCGCTAATGGTGAAATCAAGAGGTTGACCGACGGTGGTATTGGACGCCACTTGCACGACCGCATCACTTTGGCGCGGGTCCTGCATGGATTGGAAGGCGGCCCCTTGCCCGGCGGTAAACTGCATGGTCTTGGGCAGCATCACCACGAAATGTTGCGATCCGTACAGCAGTCGGGGGTTAATGCTCAGTTGGCCGGTGTAGGGCAGGTGAAATACGACCTGGAACTGAGTCTCTCCGGGGCGGAGCGGGAAAATGAAAGCGTATCGGTTCTTTTCTTTCTGCGGCACGGGGGAGGCGTTGATGGGTTGGCCGCCAGCGGTCATTGCCATACCCTGATCGATGGTTGCACCATCGGGCAAGTAGAACTCGAAATTCTGGTCGTTCATCTGGGTGCGAGCTGGACTTGACTTGTTATCCACCGCCAGAAGGCGAACGCCTTGCAGCTCGCTGCCCTGGGCCTGAAAGCGCATGACGTCGGCGGTTACAGAAAGGCCGGCGACCTTTTTCGAGACGTCGTAGACCTGCACTTCGACGGATGTGGTTCCGGGAGGCGCCATGCGGTGGTACGTGACGCCCTGATGGATGACACGAACCAAATGAGGCGCGCTGGCGTCGTCCAGCTTCAACGAGAAATGACCAGAAGCATCGGCCGTGGTGCGTCCCGCTTCCTGCATGCCTTGGGAAAGACTGAGTAGTACGACTTCATCGCCGGCGGCCGCCTTATTTGTAGTGGCATTGGTGACGGTACCGGTTAAGGTCTGGCCCAATGCGAAAGCGGGGAGAAGCAGCACAATCGTGGCAAGCAGAAAAACCTTGTCGAGCTTGCCCTCGATCCGGGCGGGCGAGAACGCCCGTCCCCACATATACCTGGGTGATTTCAAACGCGTACTCCCTTTTTATTTGGCGGTGCGCCTTGCTCGAGCTGGGAAATTTCGGCGAGGACGGCGGCAGCTTCTTCTTCGAGTGACGTCTTCATGGCTTGATAGTCGCCGTCGGGAAACTTACCGGCCTTGTACTCGAAATTGAGGTCCCGCAAATTGTCGTAAACCACTTCACGGCGCTCTCGCAGGTACGAAAGGCGCGTCTTCTCCGGTCCGAGATAGAGCTGGCCGGGAAGATAAAAGATGTAGACGAGCGCGCCGAAGGTGATGAACATCATTGCCAGAATCGCAGCTGTCATATTTCGGTTTCCCTTCTGGCCTGCTCGCGGAAGTGATCGAGGTCGGTACCGGTAACTGGGACTGGGAGATCGGCGGGGCGCATAAGCGGGCGTGACCGCCAAGCACGTACGATGAAGGCGACCAATGCCAGGCCGAGCAGCAGGGCGGCATAGGGAGCGATCCAAGCCACGCGATCGAAGCCGGTCTTGGTCGGCGCGGCGAGGACCGTCGGTCCATACTTCTGAACGAATGATTGCAGCGTGAGGTCGTCGTTGTCGCCGCGGTCGACGGCAGCGACGAGTTCGGCGCGCATGCGGTCGGAATAGCTGCAGCCGACGTGATTGCACTCCAACAGGATCTGTCGGCAGCCGCAGGCGCACATCAGGCGATGGCCGAGATCGTTGAAGCGGGCGGAGTCATCGCCGGCGCCGAGAAGGGGAATCAGTGTCAGGGAGAGCAACGCCAGGCGAGCCCACGAATTTTTCATTAAAAACATTTATCGATTCAATTTCTGATCCTCACCCCGCATGAATAAGCAAGGTAGGGATCTTTCGACTGCGCCGTAAGTCCGCTTCGCGAACTTGCGGCTCCGCTCAAGATGACAGCCAAGAGTAACTAATCTCCGGCTCCTACCGGCTCGACGTGCATGCGAACCGGAGCCGGTACCCGTACCGGTGCGGCATTGGGTACAAGCGCCAACAAAGTACCCGCCAGCATGATCCACACCCCCACCCAGATCCACATGACCAGAGGATTCAGGTGGGCTTTGATGATGGGCCGGCCGGTATCCTGATTGATGCCCTCATAGACCAGATAGAGGTCCTCTGCAGGAGTGGAGCGGACGCGGGGCATGGTCGAAGTCTGCTGGCTAGCCTTATAGAAACGCCGTTCGGGATACAGCGTATCGATCTGCTTCCCGCCCTTAAAGACATTGATGACGGCCCATTCGCTGCCGTAATTCGGATTGTCGTCCTGGGTATAAGACTGGCAGACCAGGGTGTAGGAGCCGATAGTCATGCGATCGCCAAAGCCCATCTCTTTTTCCTGGTCCTTGTTGAACGCGGAGCCGGCGAAGCCGATCATGATGACAATGACGCCGAAGTGGACGATGTAGCCGCCGTAGCGGCGGGTATTGCGGTGGGCAAGCTGGCCCATAGAGGCAAGCAGGTTCTGTCCGGTGTGGCGGGCAATGACGCGGCCTCCCCGGACGAACTCAGAGATGACGGTGAGCGCCACCAGGACGGAGAGCATGATGGTCATCAGCGAGTAGAAGTAGGAAGCGTCCTGCCACGGGCGCATGCCAAAGACGACAAGCAGCAGTCCCACAGCGACGGCACCGAGAGCGGGCCAGAAGAAGTTGCGTTTCAGGCTTTCGGTGGAAGTCCGGCGCCAGGCGAGCAGCGGGCCAACCGCGGTCAACAGAAGTAACAAAAGGGCAACCGGAATGTTGACGCGATTGAAAAATGGCGGGCCAACCGTGACTTTATTGCCCTGTACCCACTCGGAAAGTACCGGGAACAATGTTCCCCACAGGACCGTGAAGCAAGCGACGACAAAAAGCAGGTTATTGAAAAGGAAACTCGATTCGCGGGAGACCAGCGATTCGAGTTTGTGCTCGCTGCGGAGGTGAGTGCGGTTTTTAACGTAGAAAAACACGCAGGTGGCGAAGATCAGGGCAAGGAAAATCACGAACCAGTCGCCAATCGAGGATTGCGCAAACGCATGCACGGAACTGACGACACCGCTGCGGGTGAGGAATGTGCCGAATATCGATAGGCCGAAGGTGGAGAAGATCAGCCACATGTTCCAGGTTTTCAGCATGCCGCGTTTCTCCTGCATCATGACCGAGTGCAGGAAGGCAGTGCCTGTCAGCCAGGGCATCAGTGAAGCGTTCTCGACCGGATCCCAACCCCAGTAGCCACCCCATCCCAGAACCGAATAGGCCCAGTGCGCGCCGAGGAAAATGCCACAGGTGAGAAAGCCCCAGGTCACCATGGTCCAGCGGCGGGTGATGTGAATCCATTTTTCGCCAGGATAGCGCATGACCAGCGCTGCCAGCGCAAACGCAAATGGCACCGTGAATCCCACATACCCCAGGTAGAGCATGGGCGGATGGATCACCATCTCGGGATACTGAAGCAGGGGATTCAAGCCATTGCCGTCAGCTGGGAGCGAGCCCTGCATGACCGCGAATGGGTGCGCGGCGAAATTCAGCAGCAACAAAAAGAAGACCTGAACTGCGGCGATGATGACAGAAGCGTAGGCAAACAGCCGGGTGTCGGTTTTGTAGCGCAGCCTTAGCACGAGGCCGTAGGCGGCCAGCAGCAAGGACCAGAAGAGCAGAGAGCCTTCCTGTCCGGACCAAAGAGTGGCGAATTTATAAGGGGCGGGCAGGTCACGGTTGCTGTGGTGAAAGATGTAGGCGATCGAGAAGTCGTTCTGGAATGCGGCGATCACCAGCACCAACGCGGCGAGCAGGACCACGCCAAAGGTGGCAATGCCGGCGCGGCGTGCAGTCTCGCTCAGGCGGGCGGACGCCGGACCTTGCTTGATAAGCGCTAAGAGTCCAGCAATGAAACAGTATCCGCTCAACGCCAGCGCGAGCAGGAGGGTAAAGCTGCCAATCTGTGACATGGGAAGCCCTTGGGTATTTTTTCAGAAACACTGGGGCGAGGCAACTGGCAAACGCAGGCCGGAAGTGCACGAGGGCGCCACCGTTGTATAATCCGCGCTTTGTTTACGGGGAACTCATGACAAAGGCTATCTCTCTGGGGTTGTGCTTTTTAGTTGCTTTTTTGCTGATTGCCGCCCAAGCACCACAGCCGCAGGCTGGGGCAAGATTCAACTACACCGAAGTGATGGTTCCGGTGCGGGATGGGGTGCATCTACAAACAGCCATCTTCACACCTACGGACCAGCACGAGCCCCTGCCCATTCTGCTGCTGCGCACGCCTTATGGAGTTCCGGACAGGTCCGATGATCTCGAAAAGAGTCCTGGTCTGAAAGCGCTGATCGCGGACGGCTACATCTTCGTTTATCAGAACCTGCGCGGGCGGTTTAAGTCCGAAGGGACGTTTCATATCTCCACTGCGCCGCCAGATCGATCGAACCCGAAGGCGACCAGTGAATCCAGCGACGCCTACGACACCATCGATTGGCTGGTTAAGAATGTGCCGAACAACAACGGCAAAGTTGGCATTTATGGTGTTTCCTATAGCGGGCTGACGGCCGCGCTGGCATTGCTGGAGCCGCATCCCGCGCTGAAGGCGATTTCCGAGCAGGCGTCTCCGGCCGATCAATGGATGAACGATGATTTTCATCGTTATGGCGCGTTCCGGCTCAGCTACGGTTTTGAATATTCGGTCATGGAGGAAGCGAGCAAAAGCGAGAATACGCACTTCAAGTTCGACACCTACGACACCTATCAGTGGTATCTGAATCTCGGGCCGCTTTCGAACGGGAATGCACGGTACCTGCACAGCCAGATTCCGATGTGGAATTTGTTCTTCGAGCATCCCGACTACGATTCGTTCTGGAAGAAAGAAGCTTTCGCGAACTCGTACCAGTCGGCGTCGGTTCCGATCTTGAATGTTGCCGGGTGGTGGGACCAGGAGGATCCGCAAGGGCCGTGGGTGATCTACCAGAAGCTGGCGCAGAACGATCCGCAGCATAATGATTACATGGTCGCGGGGCCGTGGAACCATGGAGGTTGGCGGCGAGCCGATGGGTCCAAGCTGGGGCAGGTTACATTCGGCGATCACAACACGTCGGCGGAATTTCGAGAAAATATCGAGGCGCCATGGTTCCGCTATTGGCTGCATGGGCAGGGAGAAAAGCCGGAGTGGAAGGTCAAGACCTTTGAAACCGGATCGAACGATTGGCGTACGTACGACTCGTGGCCGGCGAAGAATGTTCACAACAGCAATCTTTACTTACAGCCGCATGGCGGGCTCTCGTTCGACCGCAGTACTCAAGCGGCTGCGTATGAAGAATACGTTTCTGATCCTGCAAACCCAGTTCCCTATCGCACACGACCAATCTCGCCGACGTATCCGGGCGGAGACTGGCCGGAGTGGGAGGTGCAGGACCAGAGATTCGTGGAGCATCGAACTGACGTGCTCAGGTTCGAGACCGGCCCGCTTGATCACGATGTGCGCGTTGCTGGCGAGGTGAGTGCCGATCTCTTTGCTTCAACCTCGGGAACGGATAGTGACTGGGTAGTGAAATTGATTGATGTCTTGCCGGAAAACTATGAACCGGACGAGTTCGAGAAACAAGGACCAGCGCCTGGCCAGTATGCGAAAAGTTTGAACGGTTACGAATTGACCATTGCTGCCGAGGTATGGAGGGGCCGGTATAACAAGAGCTTCGAGCATCCGGAGCCGCTGGTGACGAACAAAGTCACGGAATTCAAAATTCCGCTGCGAAGTCATGATCATGTGTTTGTGAAAGGACACCGAATCATGGTGCAAGTGCAGAGCACATGGTTTCCGCTGATTGATCGCAATCCGCAGAGGTTCGTTCCGAATATTTATGAGGCGAAAAGCGCAGATTATATGAAAGCTAACCAGCGCGTGTACGTGGATGCAAAGAGCCCGTCGCATATCGTGCTGCCGGTGGTGGAGTAGGGCCGGTTCGGGTTGCGAGGAGACAATGCCTTGACAGGTCTCCGGTACACGTGAGGTTCAAGGGGTCCTTCGACTTCGGCACTACTTCGCGATGCGAAGTAGTGCCTCCGCTCAGGATGAAATTGTCATTTAGAAGACCTATTTTTCAGCGCGGCCGAGGCAGCCGGCGCGGAAAGAGCGGTCGTCGAGGCGGTGAAGATTCTTGATCATCGTCGGGGTAAGCAATGGGTAGTGGTGGATGGTGAAAAGATATTCGGCGACGAACCAGAGGTGCTGATCAGTGGTCATCCAGTTGAGGGGATCGAAACGGGCCATGTTGACGGGGCGGGAAAAGGTTCGCAGAGAACGGTCCCCGCGCAGATTGAAATACACATCGAAATAGCTGAGCGCCAACTCACGCAACGAGCGGTAAACCGGTTCGCGATATCGGCAACCGGTGTAATTAGATTTGGCGATCGCGCCCCAATGCCCACGAACGCGATAGATAGCGACAACGTGGTCGGTGTCGTGCTCGGCTTCGAGATCAAAGATTAGCGGCGGATAGCCATTTGCGCGGAGCGCGGCGGCGGCGAACATCGCTCCTTCAAAACAATGAGAAGTGTTCTCGCGCAGAACCCGGCGCGGTGACCAACCCGTGTCGGCCAGATGGTAGGGCATGGCGTCGAGATAGCGCTGAATGCCGTGGGGATCTTTCAGGCTGCGAAGTTTGCGGAGTTCAGCCGGAGTGAAGGTGTTCGTTTCGAGCATCTTCTCTGGGGAAGTGTAACAGTAGGGAAGGTGGTTGACCCGAGCAGGCTTAGTGCTGTCGAGGGTTCATCATCGCCGCGGCAGGCGTTTTGCTTCACGATGCTGCGCCGCTTTGGCGCCGGCGGGTCCGGTTCCGGTTGGCGGCTTGCGTGTGCCGTTCAGGATTTCCTGCAACACGGTGGCGTTGTTGCGATCCTCCCTTTTTGACGCAAACAGCAAAGTGAGCGGCTTTTTCCCACGAGCATACCGATAGAGTTCTTCGAGGGAGTTAGCAGCTTCCGGCCGCGAGAGTTCTTTTAAATACTTCTTGCGAAACTCAGACCACAGATCTGGGTGCGAATGGAACCAGTGGCGCAGAGCATCGGAGGGTGCGAGATCCCGGAGCCAAGCGTCGAGCGAGGCACGCGCTTTGGATAAGCCCCGTGGCCACAGGCGATCCACCAGAACACGCGTGCCGTCGGAACGGGCCGGGGGGTCGTAAACTCGTTTGACCCGCACTCGTTTGTCGGAAGAGGGCATAGTCTATGAATTCTTCTTTCGCCCCTTTGGGGCTGAATCATTTTCCACTACACCCCCACGGATTACGCCGTGGGCTTTCTTACGCCGCCTGGTGGCTGCTGGCTGCATTCTTCCGCTAGTTCGCAAACGTGTGACTTAGGCAGACGTGAGAGAGCCAGTACTGCACATCTCCTTATAATGGTAACTCTCGACCAAAGCGGGTGCGAGTTCTAAAGGAGGGTGCAATCTGAAAGCGAAGGTCTTCTTATTATTGGTGATGCTGCTCGCGCTCATGGCATGCGACATTGAACGCCGCAGGAGTGACGCTGAACTTGGACTGAACCCGCAGCAGGCTGCCGGACGACAGCTTTATGATAATTATTGCGACCGGTGCCATGCGCCGTACTCTTCGCGGGGACGACAAGGGCCGAGCATGAAGCATATTTTCAAGAACAAATATCTGCCGATGAGCGGCATGCCTGCGAACGATGATCGAGTGACTGACATCATCAAAATGGGGCGAAACAAAATGCCCGCATATGGACAGGTGCTCAATCCGCAGCAGATTCAGGATCTGCTGGCGTATCTCCATACTCTATAAAATCAGGTTTCGCGGACCTGTCCGTAATTAAGGAGGCTGACAATCACCACGCCGCCAACGATGTTACCTAAGGTTGCGGGCAACAACCAATGCAGATAGCTGGCAACAGGAAGCGCACCCGCGACAACTGAACAAAGAATTTCAGCGCTGGTCACGATGCAGTGGGCGAAATGGCCGACGCCCACAATGAATGTCAGCAGCCAAACCATGACCAGTTGGCCGATTGTCCAATGACTCGCGGTCACCATCCAGGCCACCAGCGCGATCAACCATCCGCCGACAATGCCGCTGAAAAAAAGATGATCGAAAGTCCCGACCTGTGCGTCTAACCCTAGCTTGACCAATTGTTGGCTGATCTCCGGGCGCAACGCCGGAGTTTGGATCGCCAGCACTGCGAAAAGAAACGCGCCGAAAACGTTTGAAGTAAATACGACCGCCCAAAGACGCAAGGTCTCAAGAAAGTATCGGCGTTCGTCAAGAATTAAGACGACCGGGTAGAGAGTGTTTTCGGTAAAAAGCTGGGCCCTGCCGATGATGACGGCAATGAATCCGACGGGGTAGATCAGGAATGAGAGCAATTCCTGCCATCCGCCATCACCCACGGTTGCGCGTACCGCGGCGACGGAAAGCCCGGTCAGGCCGAGCGTAATGCCGCCGGCAACACCAGAAAATGCAAGCGTGCGGGGTGAGCGTCTGATCTCTTCGCGCGCATTCTCAACCGCCGCGCGAAAGATTTCGTTGGCTGTGAGGCGTCTGGTTTCAGGGACCGCTTCGTCGCGTCCGGGCATTCGAGCTTGGATTCAGCAAACGATGGCCGGGTTTGACCCTAGTCCCATATTTCACCACCAAGAACAGGAAGGAACACGAAGGAAGCTCAAGGCGACGCCTTCGTGGCCCTTTGTGTGGTTCGTGGCCGTGAATTTCAAGCGACGGTAGAATAGGCCAGTGAACTCCGCGACCGCTACTGGTGCTTCCGATCAAGCGACTGCTCCGGCAGGACGGTTCACGCTGTGGCAGCGGTTTCTGTTATCGCTGATAACCTGGACGGGCTACGCCGTCATCAGCGTAATTGGATCCACGATGCGGTTCGCGATCTCGTGGGAAGAAGGGTCTCCGGGCAGCCTGGAAGCACGGCCGTTTGTCTACTCTTTCTGGCACAACTGCATGATTCCCGCGATGTATCTGTGGCGCGGCTTGAATATTCGCGTTATGAGCAGCGACAGCTTCGATGGTGAATACACAGGCCGGATCATGCAGAGGTTCGGATTTGTAAAAGTGCGCGGATCGAGCAGCCGGTTTGCGGTTCGCGCGCTGCTGGGAATGCGCCGCGAACTGGAACAAGGATGGATTGTCGCCTTCACGTTGGATGGTCCGAAGGGGCCGCGGCATGTGGTAAAGCCGGGGCCGGTGATGCTGGCGCGAGCCACGGGAGTCGCGATGGTGGGATTTCACATCGCACTGACCGACGCTTGGGTGCTAAACACATGGGACAAGCTGATGATCCCGAAGCCATTCTCGCGGGCCCTCATGCGTGTGGGGCGCGTGATCCCCGTTCCTGCGGATGCAAATGATGCGCTGCGAGAGCAGGCTTTGCAGCAATTGCAGGCTACACTCGATCGATGCGAGGAATTCGCGGAAGCGAACGTGGAGAAGGCCGGTACGGACGAGTACCCGTTCTTCCGACGCGGATAGTGTCACAACTGCTTCATATACAATTTTGCGGGGAAATAACGAAGGTATGGCGGCAACGGTTTTAGACGGAAACAAGATTGCGCGCGAGATTCGCGCCGAAGTCACGGCCGAAGTAAAGGCGATGACCGCTGCCGGAGTGCGGCCGGGGCTCGCGGTGGTTCTCGTGGGCCATAATCCTGCTTCCGAGGTTTATGTTCGAGGCAAAGTGCGGGCCTGCGAGGAAGTAGGAATCTACAGCGAAAAGCACACACCGTCGGAGTCTGTGTCTACGCAGGAACTATTACATCTGATTTCGCAACTGAACAGACGGCAGGAAGTCGACGGCATTTTGGTCCAGCTTCCTTTGCCCAAGCAGGTGGATTCGAAGAAAGTGCTGTTGGCGGTGGATCCTGGCAAAGACGTCGATGGATTCCATCCGATGAATGTGGGGTTGTTGTCGACGCAGCGTCCTGGACTGGTGCCGTGTACGCCGGCGGGGATCATGGAAATCCTGGTGCGAAGCCGAATTCCGATTGCCGGCCAAGACGCGGTTGTGGTGGGCCGAAGCGATATTGTCGGAAAGCCGGTGGCGATGTTGCTAATAAATGCCAACGCAACGGTGACGGTCTGCCACTCGAAGACCCGTGATCTTCCTCACGTCTGCCGGCGTGCGGATATTCTTGTGGCGGCGATTGGGCGTGCGGGCATGATCACCCGCGATTATGTGAAACCCGGCGCAACCGTGATTGATGTCGGAATGAACCAGGTGACGGATCGCGCCGAGTTCGCGCGATTATTCGCGGGAAATGCCAAGCGGGAAGAAGCTTTTCGGACAAGGGGATCGGCGCTGGTGGGGGATGTGCATCCGGAAGTTGCCGAAGTGGCAGGGGCACTCACACCGGTACCGGGCGGAGTCGGTCCGCTGACGATTGCCATGCTCATGGCAAATACGGTGCGAGCGGCAAAGATGAGACGCGGCGTGCCGGAACTTTCACGGGCTTAGCGGCCGCACAGAAGACATGCTCAAAGTCGGATTGACAGGTGGGATGTCGTGCGGCAAGTCTGTGGTGGGCGAAATGTTCGTTCAGCTTGGCGCTCACCTGATTCAGTCGGATAGCGTCGGACACCGTTTGATGCAGCCGGGGCAAGCTGTCTATGAAGAGGTGGTTCGGCGATTCGGAAGCGCAATCCTCAATGCTGATGGAAGCGTGAATCGGGCGCGTTTAGCAGAAATTGCGTTTGGGCAACCCTCGCGGATTGGAGAACTGAACGCCATCATCCACCCTGCGGTAATAAAGTATGAAGATCAGTGGATGGAGGAAATTGGGCGACGCGATCCGCAAGCGATTGTGATTGTGGAAGCAGCGCTGATTCTGGAAGCGGGATCGGCGAAGCGCTTTGACCGTTTAGTAGTTGTGACCTGCCGGCCGGAGCAACGCGCGGAACGCTGGGCTTCTCGCGCAAAAGTAGATATGGAAAGCGCTCGGCGCGAGGTCACGCGGCGTATGGCGGCGCAGTTGCCGGATGAAGAGAAGATCAAAGCGGCGGATTATGTCATCGATAATTCCGGATCGCTTGAAGCGACGGAGGAGCGGGTGAAGGAAGTGTATGAAAAGCTCCTCGTCGAATCGAGGACTTCGCATTAGTGGGGTCACGGGGGCAATTCCCTGAAGGGCCTATCTTAAGTTTGAGTGCAAGGGATCATTCGACTGCGCATGGGCTCTCGCAAGCGAGAGTCCATGGTCCGCTCAAGATGACAAGATTTATGACGATGATCAGTCGAATTGAGTCACTGGCGGTCTTGCCTGGTTTATTTACAATCGTTCAGAGTTTCTGAGATATTGCGGAAAGGTCTTCTTCTATGAGGCTGATGCGTCCAATATTGCTCGCCATGCTTCTGGCCGGAGCCTTCTTCTATTTCACCACCTACCGGTCGGGACAGAACGGACTGGCGAACTGGATCGGCCGTCCTGACAAGGTGGAACTCAGCGAAGCCGATAGCGGCGGCGACACGCTCGACACCGAAGAGCAGAACAACATTACCGTTTACCGGAAGAACATCGGATCGGTGGTGAACATCACGTCGCGCGCGGTCACGTTCGATTTCTTTTATGGACTGGTGCCTGCGGAGGGACAAGGCTCGGGATTCATCATTGATAAAGAAGGACACATCCTGACGAATTTTCACGTTATTGAGGATGCACGGCAGGTCGAAGTGACCTTGCACAATCGGAAGAAGTATCGCGCGACCATCGTTGGGACTGATCGTTCCCACGATCTGGCAGTGGTTCAAATCAAGGCTACGGATTTGCAGCCGATGGTTCTCGGCGACTCTACCCACCTACAGGTCGGCCAGAAAGTCTATGCCATCGGAAATCCGTTTGGGCTGTCGGGAACGCTGACTCGAGGAATTGTCAGTTCGATCCGTTCGGTACAGGAGCCAGACGGGGTGGCGATCGAAGAAGCGATTCAAACCGATGCGGCCATCAATCCCGGGAACTCCGGAGGGCCGCTGCTGAACTGGCACGGCGAGGTCATAGGAATTAATACCATGATCGCGTCGAATGTGGGACAGAGCGCGGGAATCGGCTTTGCCATTCCGATCAATACGGCGAAGGCTGTGCTCAATGATCTGGTCACCTTAGGTCGAGTACGCAGGCCGGCGCTGGGGGTGCGAACTCTGCCGATTGATCCTGATCTTGCTGATCAATTGGGGCTGGCAGCGGACTATGGGTTGCTGATCGTGCAGGTCATTCCTGGTAGCGCCGCCGAGCATGCGGGATTGCATGCTGGTAATGAGCGCGCGTTCCTGGGCAACATGCCTATCACTGTCGGCGGCGACCTCATCGTGGCCATTGACGGGGAAAAGGTGCAGGACCAGCAGGATCTGGATCAGATGATGAACAAGCATCGTGCCGGAGATAGTGTGCGCATCAGCGTTTATCGTGGCAAAAAGAAAATGGATGTGAGTGTGACGCTCGGTGAGGCGCGGCAACAGGTGTGATGAAGTGCGACGATGGATTCCTCGACTTGGCGCGACGTAGGTCGCGCAAGCCGCTCGAGAATGAACAGAGTAAAATAAATCTCTGCCTATGACCGCTGTCCGCTAGTTCGACTCTGCGTTTTGACGTGCGCTAAAAAGCGCGTATCTGCTCTTCCCTCGTCCAAAAATAAAGAAAGGAAGCTTGCATGGACTTCGTGGATAAAGCATTGGCTCGCCGTTTGGAGGCGGCCGAAGAAATCCCGCAGGTACGTTATGCAGAGATGTATCGGCAACTACGGCCGGAAATCGGGGCTGCTGTCGAGCCTATTTGCGGTGGGCACATGACCTTCGCGGGATTGAATTCGCCCATTGGCCGCACGGTTGGGATGGGGTTCGATGGGTCGGAAGCCGCGGCTGAACTCGACCGCATGGAGCAGTTTTATCGCTGTCACCAAGCACCTTCGCAGATCGACATCTGCCCGTATACGGCTGCTCCACTTGTTGAACTGCTGAAGGAGCGCGGGTACACGCTCGCCGAGATTAACAATGTTCTTTTCCGGCGTTTGAATCAAAATTTCGATCGTGCCGCGACTGACGGGTTTAGGATTCGCGCGGCTCGCACCAATGAGACTGGGAAGATGGCAGACATCATCGTTCGGAGTTTCTTTCCCAGAGGAGATGCCCCGAAGGATTTTGCCTCGTTGATTGCGCCAATGTACCAGATTCAGGGCGCACTTTCATTTGTGGCCGAGTGCGATGGCGAAGTGGTTGCGTGCGGATCGGGGTTGGTGATCCCGCAATTTGGGATCGCGGCTTTGTTTGGGGCGGCAACTTTACCGGAATATCGTGGACGCGGTATGCAAACGGCTCTGCATTACGCCCGGCTGAACACTGCGAAACGGGAATGCTGTGAGTTCGCGGTTGTAGTCACCCAAGGTGGTACAACCTCGCAACGGAATGCGCAAAGACTTGGGTTTCAGGTCGCATATAGCAAAGCAACCTTGGTGAAACATTTCAACACGGTGTGAACGAATGTGGTTGCATCCTGCGCTCGTGCTGGCTGCATCCAACTCACATCCTTCCGGTTTCAGGAGAGCGTAGATGATGAAAGTGGTCGGCCTGCTTTCGCTTGCTTTGTTTTCGAGCTTGGCCATGGCGCAGATTCCGAGCGGAAACGTGTTTGTGGGGTATTCCTATACCAGGACGGACCTTGTACCCGGCCAAGCCACCAGCCTGAACGGCTGGAACGGTTCGGTGGAAGGCAAGATATTCCCTTTGATTGGCCTGGTGGCCGATTTCAGCGGACACTACGGTTCGCAGAACTTGCCACAGGCGTGTCCACTGCAGGTTGTGCCGTGCCTCGTCTCTGCGGCGAAAGTGGATGTAAGCGAATACAACTTTCTGTTTGGCCCGCGACTGTCTTTTCGCGTGGGGAAGTTTCGCCCATTTGTGCATGCGCTGATTGGAGCAAGTCATTTGCGCGAGAGCGCATCGCCCGTCTCGAACTCCGATACATCTTTCTCTGATGCGCTAGGCGGCGGCTTGGACTATCACCTATTGCCGTTGATCAGTTGGCGTGTTCAAGCGGACGCACTGCAGACAAGGTTCTTCAGTGGCTCGCAAAGCAATATTCGTTTTTCAACGGGAATCGTGGTGACTTTTTGAAGCAGCTAACCGGGACAGGAGAGCATTTCGTTTTCGCGAGGGGTTGGCGTGCCGACGCACCGTTCGAGGATGGCTGGGATTTCCATAAGCGCTTTATTTGAATAAGTGCTGGCGTAATGGCGGAAGTGTTGGAATTGCGAGGGTCTTAGTAATTCTTGGACGGCACTCGCGATCGCATCGAAATTCCGCACGACGATTCCATAGCGATTCTCGGTGATCCACTCTGAGTTGTATCGCTCTTGCGGCAGGGTTTTGTTGTTGCATTCCACGATTACGGGTAAATGAAACTGTAGCGCTTCACTGATCGATCCAGGGCCAGGCTTGCCAATAAAAAAGTCCGAAACGGCCATGAAGTGCTCCACATTACGGGTGAATCCCTCGACGCGCAGCGGCCTTCGAGTTTTCAGATTTTTCAGTTTTTCTGCAAGTTTCCAGTTGTGCCCGCAAATCATAATGAGTTGCACATCGGCGCGGCACTGGTCCAAATGCGTTGCAATGTCGACCATAACGCTGGATCCATGTCCTCCGAAGAGAACAATGGCCGTCGGACAATCAGGATCGAGACCAAGACGCTTTCGTTCCGAAGCACGGTCGAGCGTGGGCTTTTGATAGAACTGCGGTTTTAGAATCATCCCGGATGCAGAGAAGATACGGTCATCCGGATGCCCCATTGCGAGAGCCTGCTGCCGTGCGCGCTCTGTGCCGGCGATGATGAATTCGGAATTCGGCTCAATCCAAAAGCGCGGCGGATAATCCGCCAAGTCGGTGAGCAACGTAATAAAAGGCGTTTTGGTTTTGCCATTGCGAAGGCTTGCGGCAAGCGCTCGATTGAAATGCGGAATCACGGAAACGACAGCATCGGTCGGATGGTCTCGCCAATAGGCACGCAAAGTCTTCAGAATCCGGGAATGGGCCAACCGAATTGTTGTTTGCAGAACGACCAGCAACTGAGGGGTGAAGCGTGTCCAGCCCTTGCGCAAGATCAAATTGTAGGTGCTTTCAATATCGAGTCCGGTGAACCGGCGCGCCACGTCAAGCGGGGCCAGCAGCTCCTGCATATTTAGAAGCTGAACGTCCCAAGGCTCGCGTTGGGTTGTAAGCGTTCCCTTTAAAGCTTCGGCGGCATTGCGATGCCCCCCGCCAGCATGATGAAAGACAATGGTGAGTTTGCGCATTTAGGTACGTTCCGGGCGTTCCACGAAATCACTGGAACGCGGGTTCGAGCTCGTTGTCATTCCCGGCAGCGTCCTCATCTATGACCGAGGCTGCGTCGGGATCGCTGTGTTGTTCAATCTTGTATTCGCGAATCTGAACCCCTGATTCATCGATGGTGATGTAAGTGCTGCTGGAATCCACCCAGCCGCCCGAGTTGAAATACTGGTGGCCATCGCGCTCCTCGTGCATAGCGGAATGGGTGTGGCCGCAGAAGATGCGATCGACATCATGAGCGATGGCGTGAGAAAGGGCGCCGGAAGCCACTTTTGGCGACAAGCGAAGCCAACGGGTGTTGAGGCGATCGATGAGTCGCGTGAGGGGCTTGCCTTTGCGATCCAGCCTTTGCAGTTGCAGATAAAGCAGCGTGCCCAGATAATTCAGCCGCAGATTATTGGCGTGCAGGCGATCGAACTGATGGCCATGGATGGCGAGGTGATTCAATCCCTGATATCGCCAGCCGTAGCTTTGGTAGACGCGAACGCCTACCAGATGCGACATGATATCGGTAAGCCCGTGGTCGTGATTGCCTTCCACCCAGACCACCTCAATGCCACGCTTGGGATTGGAAAGCTTGCGGATGTAACCGAGGAACTTCCAGTGCTCTTTGGTGAGGCGGCGAAAATTGAGATCGGCGAAGATGTCACCCAGCAGGATGAGGCGACGAAAGCGGTTCTCTTTCAGCATGCGCAGGGCGTCGGCGGCGCGGCTGGTGTCGGCGCCCAGATGCAGGTCGGACAGGATCAGCGTGTCATAGATCGGCGGATCCATGCACCATTTCTAGTGCAGGCGTGTTACAGGGAGATGAAAGTCTCATGACAATTGCGTTAAGTAGTTAGCACCAGGGTACTCGCAACCGGCTCACCGTCTGGTATTTACTGGCTGAAATCGCATATGCCCCAGCGGCTGAGGCGTAAACTAAAGGTATGTTTATGCAAGACAAGCTGCAGAATACCAGGTGGGTGATTTTAAAAATCGCTGTGGCAGCGGCGGTTGGCGTGGCAATCTGGAGAGTTGTAGTCCGCTGAGACCTGTCTCGAACTTATTTTTGCGGCGGGACGTACTGCTCCGGCGGGCGCACTCCTTCTCCGAAGAAGAACTGTTCCATCTGCTTAACGATCGCTTCCTGATCTTCGCGGCGCGCTGGATTCAATCGATATTCGTTAAGTAGCATCTTGCAAAATTCCGTCCACTGGTTCCAGGCCTGTTGCGATACGTTGTCGTAGATTTTCTTGCCCAGCTCCGTGTCGAACGGAGGTTCGTCCAAACCGGGAAGCTCTTTCTGCAATTTCACGCAGAAAACGTTATGTTCTGCCATTAGATTCCTCAAAAAAATTATCTCACAAAGATTGACATTGGCCGCGGATGCAAGAGAAAGCAATCTATTGAGTTCATCACCAGGAAGGACACGAAGAGCACGAAGGAACTCATGCTTGGAAGGCTTTCGCTCTACTAATAAGAAAGGCCCGCCGAAGCGGGCCTTGAGCAAAGCAGAAGATTCCGCTTACGAGAGCGGAGGGTTATTGTTGGTCGACGGCGGCGTGCTCGGACTCGGGTTAGTAGTGCTCGGCGAAGTCGAGTTGGGCGAAGTTGTATTCGGAGAAGTTGTCGTTCCGGGCGTGGTTGGCTGCGTTTCCGGAGTGGGTGAAGGTGTACTTCCCGGAGTCTGACCCTGGGTTGAGTCCGGCATCGTGTTGCTTGGAGATGCCGATCCAGGAGTTGGAGAGGAGGTGCTTGGGTTAGGCGAGGCTGTTCCCGGCGTCGGAGCTGCGGTCCCCGGTTGAGGGGAAGCTGTTCCTGGGGTCGAGCTCGCGGCTCCCGGCGTTCCTGCTGCACCCGGAGTTTGCGAATTAGGAGCAGTCTGTCCGGGTGCTGCTGTGCCGCTCTGCGCACCGGTTCCTGTGCCAGTCCCCGTAGAACCAGTTCCCGCACCCGCGGATCCAGCCGCGCTGCCCGCTTGTCCGAATTCGTCAGCAGTCAATGCTGCCACTTCATAGGATTGATTCCGATCGAGGTAAGACGTCGGTGCAGGAGTGCTCCCGTTCACTCCGCAGTGATCGGCGACTTTGGTGGCGCTGGTCACTTGGAAAGCTTGGCCGGTCGCAGCGCTGGTGCCGCCCATACCGCTGGTAGAAGAACTCATGGAACCAGTCTGGCCAGTTGTGGCCGCCGCTCCGGTTGTGTCCGGACTTGAGTTCCCTGCCGTCGTTCCGTTAGCGCCAGCTGCTGCTGAACCTAAATCCTGTCCGGTTACTTGGACCTCATTTCCTACCAACATCCGCAAGGCATCGTTGTTGCCGGTGAGAGTGTATCGGGCACCGGTCTTGTCATCCGTCAGTACGAAGGTGCCGCTGGAAGCTGATCCGGAGAGACATCCTTTTAAAGTGTTGCCGGTGGACGAAGTTCCTGCCTGCGCACTCGCGCCCATTTGTCCGGACTGGGAACTCGCGCCAGCTTGCCCGGAAGGAGTCGTCGTGGTGCTCTGTCCGGTAGCTGTGCTGCCCGTTGTTCCCGGTGTAGTCTGACTGGGAGTTTGCTCACTGGGCGTCGTCTGATTTTGATTTGTTGAATTCTGATCCGTCGAAGTTTGGCTGCTCGAGCTGCTCTGAGTAGAGGAGGTAGAGCTCTGGGGAGATGTGCTGGTTGTATCCTGCGCAACAACCCAGGTGCCGGCCAGCAGCAGTACTGCGAAAATACTTGTCTTTGCTTTCATGTGCCTCAAGCCTCCGAGGAGAACGTCCTCTCGATATGCAATCTTCAATGAGTCTAGGGTGATTGCGGCAGGGGAGGAATCCAGTGGATTCTTTAGTAGCAGAGTGTGATTCCCTTACGGAAAATTCCCCATGCGGGGAAAGGACTACCTGCAGGTTGCGGTTGCGTGCGGCGAATTGATCAGGGACACTGGTTCAGGTGAGGAAGCGACCAAAGCTCCGGAAAAACGTGCCTTCAGCAGCAGGTGAGCCGCTGAACATGACGAAGTCCGCGACCACGCTGTGGATTTGTGCTCTGCTGCTGGCATGCATCTTCAGTGTATATGGCCAAGTCTGGGCGCATGATTTCATCAACTATGACGATCCGGTGTACGTGACGGACAACCCGCAGGTGCGCGGCGGACTGACTTGGACAGGCGTAAGTTGGGCCTTCACTTCTTTTTATGGCGCTAACTGGTTCCCGGTTACCTGGCTCTCCCACATGCTGGATTGCCAACTCTTCGGTGTGAGTAGCGGTTGGCATCACCTGATCAATGTCTTCATTCATGCGCTTGCCACGTTGTGTTTGTTTGGATTTCTGCAGCGCACGACTGGCGCGCGATGGCGGAGTGCGTTCGTGGCATTTGTGTTCGCGCTCCACCCGCTGCACGTTGAAAGCGTGGCGTGGATTGCGGAGAGGAAAGACGTATTGAGCGCGCTGTTCTGGTTCTTGACTTTGTGGGCTTATGCAGCGTATGTCGCACGGCCGTCGCGTGTGCGGTATGTGCTGACGTTGTTTACTTTTTGTGTCGGTCTGATGGCGAAACCGATGCTCGTGACCTTGCCGCTTGCATTGCTCGCTTTGGATTACTGGCCCCTGAACCGGGGCTTTTTATGGTTGGAGAAGATCCCGTTCTTCACCGCGTCGATCGTGTCATCAGTGGTGACTTACATCGCACATAAGCAAGGTGGCGCGGTTGCTTCGGCGCAGTTAGTGCCATTGGCCACGCGCATCGAGAATGCACTCGTCTCGTACGTGGCATACGTTTCTAAAACGTTTTGGCCGACGCATCTGGCCGTGTTTTATCCGTACCCGACGTCGTCACTGCTCGTTCCGAGCGTGCTCGCCGGCATTTTTATGATTGTTGCCAGCATGCTGGCGGTGCTTTGGCGAAGGCAGCGGCCGTATGTGGCCGTGGGATGGTTCTGGTACGTGGTCACGCTGTTACCGGTCATTGGCTTTATTCAAACGGGCGAGCAAGCGCGAGCGGATCGATACACGTACATTCCGATGGTCGGCTTGACCATGGCGTTAGTTTGGGGGATTGCAGAGAGCCTGCAATCGTGGCGGCGTTTACGTGTGGCGATCGCTTCGGCGGTAGCGGCGTGCTGCATAGTTCTCACCTGGGTTCAAGTTCAATATTGGAAGGACAGCTTCTCGCTTTACCAGCATGCGATCGCTGTGGTGCCCGACAATTACATCGCGCGGTTCAATCTGGCGTCGGCGCTTGCGGAACAGGGGCGCGAAGGTGAGGCTATCGAGCAATTGCGAGAAACAGTCCGGATAAGGCCGGAATATGTGGCGGCCCGCGCGGAACTGGGGCAATTGTTGGTCAAGCAGGGGCAGGTGGATGAAGGCGTCCGGGAGTTGCAGACGGCGGTGAAGATGAGACCGGATGATGCGGACGCACACTTCCGGCTGGGATCGGTTTATGGTTCGCTAGGACGAGGCGCCGCAGCTGAGCAACAATTTGCTGAAACGGCGCGACTGCAACCGGACAATGCCGATGCTCACTACAATCTTGGGCTCGCACTTGCGGAGCAAAATAAGCTGCCGCAGGCTGTCGATGAGTTCAACGAAGCCGTACGCTTGAAACCCGATGATGCGGAGGCACACTTCAATCTAGGCATTGCGCTTGTGCAGCTCGGGCAGATGAACCAAGCCAGCGCGCAGTTTTCGGAAGCGCTGCGACTGAGGCCGAATTTTCCTCAGGCGAAAGAGGCTTTGGAACGGGCCATGAGTTTGCAGCGGCCCGCAACGCAGTAGTGTCCTAATTTCACAACCAGCAAGGGCGCGAAGGAAGAGGTGGAGTCGTGATCGCTTGAGCAACAAAAAAGGCCGCACCCGAAGGTGCGGCCAATTTGCATTTGGAGAGTTAGAAACGGACGCGTCCGCCGATTTCGATGGCTCGCGGCATCCATGGATTGGTGTACTGGCCCAGTAAGCTACCGAAGGTGGTGGAATCGAAAAGTCCGCTCCCCACAGGATCGAGTTGCTGAGCGTGGTTGAAGATGTTGGTAAACACGCCCTGGAACTCCAAGCCTACGCGCTCGGTAACCTTGACGTCTTTCTTGATACTGAAGTCAACGTTCCAGTATGCCAAGCCGTTTCCGATACCGTATCCGCCGTCTCTGTTATCGAGACCGAGGATCGGGTTGCGGAAGTCCATAAATGCAGCCTGCGGATTGGCATAGATGTTGACTGGCAATCCACCGGAACCGGCGGTCGTCGTGATGCCCTGTGGGAAGTAGTGAGCCTTCCCTGCCCCACCGGGTATCGGACCCATCGGGATAGCGTTTTCGTTTCCGAAGAAGTTGGCGTTGTCGCCAGCGCCGAACTCCTGCCCGTCACCGGTGCTGGTGTAGATCTCGTATGGGTTGCCGCTGCCCGCGCTAAAGATCGGAGCAAACGTCCACCCACCCAGCAGATGTCCCATAAAGCCGGACTGGCCCTTATAGAACGGCGGCTGATAGACGAGGAAGAGGTTGTAGACGAATTTACGGTCAAACGACTGCCGACCGTACATATTGTCCAAGTTGAAAGGATCGTTAGGGGTGTACTCGCTGGTAGCCTGGTACAGAGCTCCGGTTCCCAATGCTTTCGAGTAGGTGAAGTTTTGCTGCAGGGTCAGGCCCCTGAAGTCATTCATCTTCAACGAAACGAACCCAGCATTGTAGTTGCCGTGCCCGATGCTGGCGTTGATGCCGACGCCAGAGGTCAACTGTCCGCTGCAACCGATCTCGTTGCCTGTGGGGCAATTGATCGGAGTGTTCATCATGGTATGCGGGAAGTTGAATCCACCGTTGTCCAGGTCACTCCACAAACTCCAGACCTGCATCAACGGAAGATTGCCGGTACCGGTAGCGCCTTCATTGGAGACTACTGCTGCCGTACAGCTGGAAAATCCGGTGCAGTAGCCAGTTCCCTTTAATGCTGCCTCAAAGAATGGCTGCGGGGTCACCGCAGCGGCATTGGCAGCGCAGCCACCACCAGCCAGACCGGCAAAACCACCGCAATATTGCATGATGACGTTCTTGTAGGCCTGGGAGAACTGCTGGCCACCCTTGGTCATCATGTAGGGTACTGCGTTGATGTTGACCGGCTGATATTCGTGCGTGATTCTGCGTCCGATATAACCCAGTTCCATGGTCACCTTGCGTGACAACTGGCGCTGAATGGTTAAGTCAAACGAGTCAACCACGTTGGGACGGAAGTGCGGATCCAGAGCTTCGCCGGCGCCGGCTGCAACCGCATTGATGCCCGGGAAGTCTGGCTGAGGCAACGTCGGACTGGCCGCAGCCAGAGGCGCCGCCTTGCCATCGATACCCACGCGGAATGCAGTTGTCGCGCTTGGTGCGGTTGGACCGCAGATACCGCTGCTATAAGCGTTGAAGCACTGTACTGGCTGGATCAGCCCGGTACCCAGCAGAGGCACCAGGACGAGATCCACGCCGTTCAGACGGCCATAAATGCGGCCATAGCCGCCGCGAATGACGGTATCTTCATGCCCGAAGATTTTGCCTGCCATGGAATCCACATCGAAGTGCGGGTTCCAGGCCGCAGCAACACGCGGGCTGAATTCACCGTAGAACGGATCATAGGGATACTTGCGGCCATTTTCCGAATTGCCGACAAGAGTGAACCCAACGATCGGGTTGTAGACTTGACCCTGCAGGGCAGCCTGTTCGCGGGAGTGCAGATAGCTTTCAGTGGAGATTAACTGATTCGCCTGGTCAACGAGTTCGATCTGCTTCCCTTGTGCTTCGGTGGGCGGCATTTCCAGTGTCCAGCCGAGGCCGTAGGTCAACGTGAACGTCGGCTTCATGTGCCACGTGTCGCTGAAGTACACGTTGTAGTAGGGAATGGTGCTCTGGTCGGAGGCTGGCGTCAAAGGAGGATTCAGAGCCAGGGTGGGTCCAGAGCGGGTATACGCAATTTGGGAAATCGTGACAATACCCAAAGTTGCGGCATAGAGTGAGGGGCAGTTGCCAAACGTGCACCACGATGGATCGCTGTCCAGGCCAGATCCGGAACTGCCATTGCCGAGGCGATATACGGGTTGATAATTGATGCCGCCGCCGTTGTCGGTGCGTTGATGCCAATCCCAGTTGCGCTGGTATTGACCACCAACCTGGAACAGGTGATTGCCTTTCAGCATGGAGACGTCATCTCGGAACATCTGATCGTGGCCGTCCCAGAAACGGGTGCGTGCCTGCTGGGTGTTGACATTGTACGGGCCAAGATTCTGGGTTGCCGACTCGCCATTGGCGATTTCGAGCGCGCCATCGATGCTGCCGGGAAGCTGAACCGGTTGTCCGACGCGACCCCAAGCCCACCAGTTCCGCAAGAAACTGTAGTGGAAATCGTTAGTGGTGTTTGAAGTGATATTGGTGGTCAAGCCTGCCACCAAGTACCAAGCCTGCTGTGGGTTACCTGACTGTGAGGCTGCGACTCCCAGCGTATCCCCGGTGAAAAAACCACCGATGTCTACTTGCTGTGTGCCGGCGGCCTTCAGGTTGTAATAACGATAACTCGACATGAGGTGCCATTTGGCGCCAAAGTCGTGATCCAGTCGGGCGACTGCGAAATTGCTCGTGGTTGGAACATTCACATTGGCGGTGTAGCCGAGGACATTCACGTTATCGCAGTGACTCTGGTTGCAAGGAGCGTTGGATGCTGGTTCATACTTGTTCCAAATCTGTGAAACCAGCGGATTAATTCCGATGGCACGAGGATCACACGGGCCACCACAATTCGCGTTGCCAGGGTAAGTCACGCCCTTGTAGGTGACGGCAGTGGGGTTCAGGTTGTAAACGGTGCCGGTATCAGGATCGGTTAGCAATCCCAGGCGCAGCGAAGGCGAGGGAACGTCCCGGTTGATCGTTTCAGCGTCAGGGAAACGGAAGCCTTCAAAATTTCCGAAGAAATAGGTTTTGCCGCCCAAAATCTCCTTTGGAATGATGGGCCCGCCACCCGCAAATCCGAAACGGCTATAGTGGTAACTCGGGAGGAGGCCAGCCGTCGGGGTTTGCCCGGCCTCGCGAGACAGAGCCTGGGTGAAGTTATTGTCCCAGGTGTTCGCGGACCAGTTGTTATCGCGATAGTACTCGTACGCAGTGCCGTGCCAGGTATTCGTGCCACGCTTGGTGACCACCTTAACCTCAGCGCCCGCTGAGCTGTTGAAGTCGGCAGTCTGGCCGGTGGTGTTTACTTTGAATTCTTCGACGCTGTCCGCGGGTGTGGGCATTACGCCTGTGGGACCACCGGTTGCCAGTGATTGACTGGATACACCGCCCGTCGGATCGCCTGCATAGCTGGGGGTGTAGACGGTCATACTGCCGTCCATGTCATTGGTGTTGTTGCCGCCGTCCAAAGAGAAGTAGTTCTGGTCGTTGACGGCACCAGCCACCTCGCCGCTGGGGCTGACACCCGGTTCCAATTCCATAAATGTGCTGACATCGCGACCCAAGCTTGGGAGGGAGTCCAGCGCCACGCCGGTAACCGTATTTCCAACGGTGGCGTTCATGGTTTGGAGTTCGGTTCCGGCGGCTTTCACTTCGACTTCAACTGCCGTGCCGCCGACCTGGAGGGATGTATTGAACGTGGTCGCCTGGCCGACCAAGACCTGAAGGTTCGGGGCCTTGGTGGTGGCAAACCCTTGCTTAGTAATCGTCATGTTGTATTGGCCCGGAGTCACATTGACGAAGACGTAATGTCCGGCGCTGTTGGTGGTGGCAGATCGTGGTGTAGCGGTGGCGACGTCCGTTAAGGTAACCGTCGCGTTATTGATCACCGCGCCAGACGGGTCGGTCACCGTGCCGGCAACCACACCGGTACTTGTAGACTGCGCCAACAGGAACTGCGTCCCCAAGCATGTTACTAACAGGAGAAACAGAGCTATCTTAATGCTGCGCATGTGCATTCCTTCTCCTCCCGAAATTCAGTTGTTGGTCGACAGAAGAGAGCTGTCCCAGCGCGACAATGACAAGCGAACCTGGCTACTCGTCATTGAAAGCAAAGCCAACTCCCCGAAGAGCTAGCGTTCTTTCGGAAACAACAAGAATCCGCCCCACTATGAATTATTGAAACGCCCACTTATTCGAACAGGAACTGCGCTTACGAATGACCCGGAAGAAAAGAATGACTAATGATCGGTGCTAACGGCGTGCAAACAATATTCCAAAACAGCCGATGTATGCAAGTGTTATGTTTTGTATAGTTTTGTGAGTTTGCGGGCGGCGGCTAATACCGTTTGCTGGAGAAAACTATTATTTTTCGTAGAGATAAGGGCGCCTGCGGACAAAATCTTTTCACAAGAGGGGGCGTGAGGCGGTGGGAACTGCTACCCTGCGATCTCGGTGGTGGTCTTCAACAACCTCCTCAACTACAAAGAGCACAGAGGAACACAGCCTCCTTTTCTCTTTGTCCAAATTCTGTCCTAGTACCCGGGCGAGTGAAGGGGTAAGTCGGAGATCAGAAGTCAGTAGCCCTCCGAGAAGCCTAATAGTTTGGTGACGCACGGTGAAGGACAAGAGGAAAGGCACACCAAGCGAGCTCTTGCCGTAAACCATAACGCATTCTGACACTTCAAACAGGAACGCAGCGGTCGACTGAAGTGATTGGGCAGGAACTTAAGCTGGTGGGCCCTCCAGGATTTGAACCTGGGACCAATGGATTATGAGTCCACTGCTCTAACCGCTGAGCTAAGGGCCCTCGCTGAAGCCAATGTAGCACGATCGCTGCTGCAAGCTTGCAGTTGCCTGCACTTGGGAGTCGTGGGGCGGTCGGCGGTCACCAAAGACCGTTACTGAAGTTTCCGGAATTTCCCGTAAATTATTGTTGCTGCTGAGATTAGCTGCTATTTCTTTAGGGTTCGGCGGACGCGTCCTCTCCCTCGATCCGCGGAACTACGCGAGCTATGGGAAGCGAATTAGCCGGTCCCGCGCAGTCTTGGAAAGGCCTGTCTGCGAAGGCCAAGGCCTTCATCGGATTGGTGATCCTCGCGGGGACGACTATCTTTGTTTATGGCGCCCTGCATCCGTCCAGCCGAAACATCGCTGAGTTCATCTGCTACCTAGGCATCGCTGTTCTGGCGTCGCGCTTGAAAGTGAACCTGCCGGGCATTGCGGGCACGATGTCGGTCACTTTCCTGTTTATTCTGCTTGGCATCCTGCAACTGAGTTTGACCGAGACCCTGATTCTGGGGTGCGCCTCGACACTAGTGCAGAGCCTTTACCCGGATCGACCGAGCGCGATTGAAGCAACATTCAATCTGTGCTCGGGGGCACTTTCGACTGTTCTGGCGTACGAACTCTATCACCTCGCGATCGCTCACAACCTGGTAGAGAGTCACGTTCTCGCGCTTGGAATCGCGGGGGTGACATATTTCGTTGCGAATACAGGATCCATCGCGACGGTCATAACGCTCACGACGGGCAACACGCTGAAACAAATTTTGGTCGAGTGCTATTTCTGGTCGTTTCCCTACTACCTGGTAGGAGCGGGAATTGCCGGCGTGATCGGCTGGCTGGATGAAGCGTTCAACTGGGAAACGTCGCTATTGGTTGCGCCCGTCATTTATGTCATCTATCGATCGTACCGGCTTTACCTGGGCAAGCTGGATGCGGAAAAACGGCATGTGGAAGAGATGGCGAATCTCCACCTGCGAACGATCGAAGCTCTGGCTTTGGCGATCGAGGCGAAGGACCACACGACCCATGAGCACCTTCAGCGTGTGCGGGTGTATGCGATCGAAGTGGCGAAGCAATTGGGCTTGAGCGCCTCCGAAATGGAAGCGCTTCAGGCGGCCGCGTTGCTCCACGATATCGGCAAACTGGCGGTACCGGAACACATCATCTCGAAGCCGGGACGACTTACCCCGGAAGAATTCGAGAAGATGAAAATCCATCCGGTGGTGGGTGCGGAAATTTTGGAGCGCGTGCGATTTCCGTACCCGGTGGTGCCGATCGTTCGCGCGCATCACGAAAAATGGGACGGCTCCGGTTATCCTTCAGGCTTGAAAGCGGAAGAGATCCCGATTGGCGCGCGAATTCTGTCGGCCGTGGATTACATGGACGCACTGGCATCGGACCGGCAGTATCGGCGGGCGTTGCCGTTGGAAGAAGCGGTAAAACGTCTCGCAGCCGAATCCGGGAAATCGTTCGATCCCCGCGTGGTCGATGTTCTGCTGAAGCATTATCAACAGCTGGAACGACGGGTCCACGCGCATGCGGCCCAAGATGCAGACCTGCCACTCTCGACCGGAGTGAAGGTCGAGCGCGGTCTGGCGCCAGCGGCTGGCTTTGAGAAGAGCGCTGTAAAGAATAGTTCGGGCCAGGAAGCGAGTTTCCTGGCGTCGATTGCTGCTGCCCGCCAGGAAGCGCAGACCTTGTTTGAACTCAGTCAGGACCTGGGAGCGTCGCTGAGCTTAGGGGAAACGCTCTCAGTCTTCTCGGTGAAACTGAGAGTGCTGGTGAGGTACGACGCAATTGCAATTTACTTGCGCAGGAAAGACGAACTCGTTCCGGAATATGTCAACGGAGACAATTTCCGCCTGTTCTCTTCGTTACGGATTCCGGTCGGGCAGGGTCTCTCCGGCTGGGTAGCACAGAACAAGAAGCCGATCATTAATGGAAACCCATCGGTCGAGCCCGGATATCTGAATGATCCGAGCAAGTTCAGCACACTGCGTTCAGCATTGGCCGTGCCGCTAGATGCGGTGGGCGGTGTCATTGGAGTGCTGGCACTTTACCGTGCCGAGCGAGATTCGTTCACTTCGGATGATCTTCGCATCCTGCTGGCAGCCAGCTCAAAGATGGCGCTGGCCATCGAGAATGCGCTGAAGTATCAGCAAGCGGAAGACTCGGCGACTACGGATTATTTGACAGGTTTGCCGAATGCGCGGTCTCTGTTTCTGGAATTGGATCGCGAGTTAGCGCGCTGCAAACGCGACGGAAGCTCTTTGACGGTGATGGTCTGTGATATGGATGGCTTCAAACAGATCAACGACCGATTTGGCCACCTCGAAGGAAATCGCGTGCTGCGGTTGTTTGCCCAGGCATTAAAAGAAAGCTGCCGCGAATACGACTACGTGGCGCGAATGGGAGGCGACGAGTTTGTCATCATTGCTCCTGGCTTGCCCGCGGACGCGGCTGTAAAGCGTGCGGATCAAGTCAGAGCGTTAGCGAAACAAGCCGGCGTGGAAGTATGTGCGGAAGATATTCTTTCATTGAGTGTGGGACAGGCGATCTTCCCAGCGGATGGCAAAGATGCGGAACAACTCCTTGCCGAAGCTGATCGCCGCATGTACCTGGAGAAACAGCAGCAACCGGCGCACAAGAACCGTCGCATCCATGTGCGTACCAAGTGCCGCACTACGGTTGAGATCCAGCCGGAAAATAGTAGCCCGGTTTTTGGCACCCTGACCGACATCAGCGTAGGGGGATGCTATCTGGAAACCAGCGCCGTCTTATCTCCTGGTTCAAGGCTGAAGATTGTGTTGTCCGCCAAAGGAACGCAACTCACTGCCGAAGGCACCGTGACGAGAATGGATTTGGGTTTGGGCGCGGCGGTGCAGTTCAAAGAGCAGAACCGTGAGGACCGCAACCAGATGAACCGAATGCTCAGTGTGGTTCAGGAGACCACGCTGTCATACGAGAACCAATACCTGCGGCTCCTCAACCGCAAATAATTGCCAGAATTGGCAATTGCCCCGCAGGAATCCAATTGTCCTCAGGTACAATGAAATGGCACATCCCTGCGGTACTCAGGTATTGCCATCCATGCTCTTGGTTCGAGACCTGTTCGCCATCGCGCTTGCTCCCCATGGTTTCGGGCAATACATCCGGCAACATTTCTTAGATAAAACTTTCCAAGGCCTGTATCACCCCAACGCCTTTGATATGGCGTTGCTGATCCCATACTTCATTGTGCTCGTCCTGCTCGCTTCGTACGGAGCGCATCGCTACATTCTTGTTTATCTTTATTACAAACACCGGGCAAACCGGACCGGTGAGCCTCCGCAGAAATTCCCCGAGTTGCCGCGGATTACGGTTCAGCTGCCGATTTTTAATGAACAATTTGTGGTGGACCGGCTTTTGCAAGCGGTGTGCAATCTAGATTATCCAGTAGACAAGCTGGACATTCAGTTGCTGGATGATTCGACAGACGAGACCGTAGCTGTCGCCAAACGTTTGGTGGAGGACTATGCGTCTCAAGGATTCGCGGTCACTTATCATCACAGAACCAATCGTCATGGCTTCAAAGCCGGAGCTTTAGCGGAAGGCCTTAAGAGCGCCAAGGGAGAATTCGTCGCCATATTCGACGCGGATTTCGTGCCTCCCCGCGACTTTCTGCAGCGCACGATCCACCATTTCACCGACCCGAAAATTGGGATGGTGCAAACGCGCTGGACCCACATCAATCGTAATTATTCGTTTCTCACCGAGGTCGAGGCCATCCTGCTGGACGGGCATTTCGTGCTGGAGCACTCCGGACGCGCGCGCAGCAATGTCTTCTTCAATTTCAATGGAACCGCGGGCCTGTGGCGGCGGTGTGCAATCGAGGATGCGGGCGGATGGCAGCACGATACGCTAACCGAGGATACCGACCTTTCTTATCGGGCCCAGCTTAAAGGATGGAAATTTCTTTACCTGCAAGACGTGGAATGCCCCGCGGAATTGCCGGTCGAAATGACGGCGTTCAAGACGCAACAGGCGCGCTGGGCAAAAGGTCTCATTCAGACCAGCAAGAAGATCCTGCCCCATGTTTTGAAGAGCAATGAAAGATTTCATATCAAGCTGGAGGCCTGGTATCACCTGACGGCAAATCTCAGTTATCCGCTGATGATCGTGCTGTCGGTTCTTCTGCTTCCGGCCATGGTGATTCGCTTTTATCAGGGCTGGTTCCAGATGTTGTACATCGACCTGCCGCTGTTCATGGCATCGACATTTTCCATATCCAGCTTCTACCTGGTTTCGCAACGCGAACTTTTTCCGAAGAGCTGGATACGCAGCCTTCTTTATTTGCCGTTCCTGATGGCGTTAGGTATTGGTCTCACCGTTACAAATACGCGAGCCGTGTTGGAAGCGTTGCTCGGGAAACAAACGGCTTTTGCGCGCACCCCCAAGTACCGCGTGGAATCCAAGCGGGACAAAGTACAGGCATCGAAGTACCGGCGGCGCCTGGGCTGGGTGCCGTGGATCGAACTGTTGATCGGATGCTACTTCGCCGTAACCGTGTACTACGCGGTGGAGAACGAAAATTACATCACAGTTCCCTTCCTGATTCTTTTCGTCGTCGGCTATTGGTACACCGGCCTGATGTCGATTCTGCAAGGCCGCTTCTCAACGTTGTCTTTGAATACTGAGGCCCATTCGAAACCGTTTCCGGTGGGCGTCTAGAGCCCTTGCCTTGGCTTTGTGGAAACAGTGGAGGATGAAGCGAGCCGAACGATCAGGACGGCTCAAAGACACGAGGTGTCGCGCGGCTCGCCTGGATCCTCCGCTACGCGAAACCAGCTTGCTCAGGATCACGTTTTCCGCCATCCCACCGCGGCGGAGTTCGTTTTGGTATTCTAGGCGGTCGTGAGAATGCTGTGGTGGTTCCTGATCCTCGCCTCCAGCAGCGCTTTAGTGCTGTGGGCGGGAATCGCGGTTTTTCTGCGCGTGCGGCGCCACACAAAGGCTTCTGCCGGCACCAAGAGAGGTGCGGGGCACGAAGCGGATACTCTGTAACCAGAACGGAGACCTCGTCATGTCCATTTCGGCCACCCAGTCGCTGAATCGCGGCGATCGCGTGTTGTACGCGACGCGACAAATCGCGCTTGTCATTGGAGCTTCGTTGTTCGTAGCTTTGTGCGCAAGAGTCACGCTGCCAATCCCGCTGACTCCGGTTCCTTTGACGTTGCAGAACTTCGGTGTGCTCGTAGTGGGGCTGATGCTGGGATCTCGGCGCGGTTTTGCTGCGCTGGCGCTATATCTAGCGGAAGGCATGATGGGCTTTCCGGTTTTTAATCCCACGGGGCCGGGAGGACTGGCCCAGTTGATTGGGCCTACCGGCGGGTTTCTGCTGGCATATCCGTTCGTGGCCGCAATTGCAGGGTTGATCATGGAAAGCGGCAAGAAAAGTTTTGCGCGGGCGTTCACTGCTGGATTTGTGGCCGAGGTGGCGTTGTTTGCAGGCGGGCTTTCCTGGCTGGCGATCCTTACGCATTCGTTGAGCCAAGCAGTGCGCTTTGGACTTTACTGGTTTGTTTTCGCGGAAATTATCAAAATCATGTCGGCCGCGGGTCTGGCTTCCGGCTGGCAACGTCTTCGCAAGGTACAGGCATGACATCCATCAGCATCGACTCCAAAAAATCTGCAGATCCGGGTTCGCAGAATTCCGGCGTCAGCTCCTCGATTCGGGAAATCAGCATCGCTCACAGCCCCGACTCCGATGATGCATTCATGTTTTATGGGCTGGCGACGAGCAAGGTGCGGGTGCCGGGATTGCGCTTTTCGCACGTGCTCTGTGACATTGAGACGCTAAACAAAAAAGCGCTGGAGGGTGTGTACGACGTGACGGCAATTTCGTTTCATGCGTACCCGTACATCCAAAAGCACTACGCCCTTTTGCCCAGCGGAGGCAGCGTAGGAGAAGGTTACGGCCCGATGATTGTGGCACCGCGGGCGTGCTCTGTTGCAGAAATCAAGCGCAAACGCATCGCTGTTCCCGGTACGATGACGACGGCTTACCTGGTTCTGCAACTTTTCGCTCCTGGGATCGAAACCAGTGTTGTGCCATTCGATGAAATTATTCCTCAGGTTTTAGAAGGTAAACAGGAAGCGGGCCTGATCATTCATGAAGGGCAATTGACGTACGACAAGTCAGGTTTGCACCGCATTGTTGATCTGGGGAAATGGTGGCAGAAGGTTACGGGCTTGCCGCTGCCGTTGGGCGGAAATGCAATCCGACGGAGCCTTGGGCCGCAATTGATGTCGCAGGTTGCGGCTGCGTTGCGCGAAAGCATTCAGTACGCGCTGGACCATCGAGAGGAAGCGCTGGCCTATGCGATGCAGTTTGCTCGCGACCTCGACCCACAAATGGCGGACAAGTTCGTCGCCATGTATGTAAATGATCGCACTCTCGACTACGGTCCTGATGGGCGCGAAGCGGTGCGACGTCTGCTCGATATGGGTCACAAGGCAGGAATTATCAGCGAAGAAGCCGCAGTGGAGTTTGCGGCGTAAGAGGCTGCTAGGTATCAGCCACTAGCTCCTAACTTTTAGCTTGACCGCTATTCATCCCGTCGCAGCGCAACCCCAAATGCAGGTTCAAGCTAAGGGCTAAGAGCTAACCGCGCAAACGTTCATCTAACATGTCTACAGCGTACAACTCCAACGGCTCCCAAACCCTGCTCATCGATGCGGACGACACGTTATGGGAGAACAACATTTATTTCGAGCGGGCGATCGCGAATTTCATCTCATTTCTGAATCATCACGAGTACACGCCGGAGCAGGTGCGTGGGGTCCTGAATAACGTCGAGCGGGAGTGCATTGTCACGCATGGTTACGGTCTGCACAGCTTTTCGCATGCGCTGGTGCAGACGTTCGAACGCATTTCGGTTGAGCCGATCACGCCCGCCTTGCACGAGACAATCAGCGGATTTGCCCACACGATCGCGGAGCATCCGATGGAGATCATTCGAGAAGTGCCAGAGACGCTGCAATACTTGAGCGCCAAGCATCATCTGATCATGATGACCAAGGGCGCATTCGCAGAACAGAGCGGCAAGATCGAACGATCTGGCTTGAAAGAGTATTTTGCTGCAATTGAAATTGTGGCGGAGAAAGATGAAGCAATCTATCGCGAAATTATTTCGAAGTACGACTTGCCGACCGATTCCACCTGGATGGTTGGGAACAGCCCCAAGTCCGATATCAACCCAGCACTAGCGGCGGGGATTAACGCGGTCTTTGTTCCTCACGGAAACACCTGGATTCTCGAGCACGATGAAGTGGCCGAAGCGAAACCGCCGAGCAGACTGCTGGTGGTGGAGACGTTCGCAGGGCTGAGGGATCACTTCTAAACCGCGAGCTACGAGCTCCTGGCACCTGGCTATTTCAAAAAGACAACCAGAAGCCGTCCGTCGGAGTGGTAAGTGTCGCCGGTGGCGACTTTGGCGTCCTGCACAGGATTTGGAGGCAGGTAGTAACTCATGCTTTTCACATCCCCGGATTTTTCCAGGCTCTGGCCGATGTTGGTTCGCTCTCCGTCGACGTCTGGATCGATTTTGTGCGTAACGCTATTGTTCCGGCGGTCTTTGGCAAATCCGATGTCGTGAGTTCCAGCGCCTACCCATACGGTTTGGCCATTCCAGGTGAACGGAGCCTTCCACAAGCGAAAGTGATGACGGCTGGCGACCATGGCGATCGGCTCCGCCTGCTCGTAGCCGAAATCCTGGGGACGGCCAAACAGGTAGAGCGTGCTCATCGGCATAGCGAGGTAATCCTCTTTTTTGTAAGTGTCGAGCACGGCCGCCACGACGGCGTTCGTCTTGGTTGTGTCGGCCAAGTGCCAATCCGCGGCCTTCAGCGCGTCCTGAACCTGTTGCTCGGTTCCGACCAGGACGAAGTTCACCATGTCGCCTTCATTCTTCAGTTGATCGTTCACGCGGCGGGGTAATCCGTCGATGTCTTTGCGCAGGGTGGAATCCAGCGCAGCGTCGGAAACTTTTAGTGGTGTGGTTGTGGAAGGAAGGCTTCCCGAAGTTGCTGCGTTGCTGGTTGTACTGGTTTGCGCGCCGGTCCCGAGCTGTCCTTGTAACCAGATTTGGGCGGCATTTCCGAGTTGCTGTTTCAGCTTCTGGCCTTGTGAAACCTGCTCAGCCGTTGAGCTGCCGGAATTGCCGGGAGTGACCTGCACTTTGACGGCGAACGTCCCACCTGAACAGTCATTCCCATTCGGGCCGAGGAAAAGATGGCTCGCTTCCTTGATCTGAAAATCTGTTCCAGTGGGAGCGGGGACGGGACTCGCATTTTCGCGCAACTTCGCAATCAAAGATCCTGCCGGTACTGAGGGAACGGGCAAAGACTGTGGCGCGCTTTTCGCACCAGTCGAATTCGTTGCGACGGGGCCGCAGCCGCTAGTAGCTACATCTGAAATCTGGACATCGTCGCCTGGTGATAGATTGAGGCTCGTGTCGGTCCACGGCTGATTGCCAGGCACGGTGAACGAATAGTCCTTGGCAGCCGTCGTAGGCTGCGGCGTCTGAAGGTTCTGCGCGGATAGAAGTATGGCAAAGAAGAACAGAACAATGACAGCGGCTGACTTCATCGTGCGACTCCGACTTACGTTCTTCTATTATCCCGCAAATCAGAGTGATGCACGATCAACAAGCTACTCACATTGGCGGGCGCCGTGGCACTTGCGCCGCGATGAAGAGCAGTTGCCAGGCTCGGCGACTTTGCCATCCGGGCCAATACAGCTCTGAGTATGGATGCACCAATAAACGTGATCGCTGGGGTCCGGGACGGTCGGATCGGGCTCGGAGTGAATGAATTGCCCTTTCCAGCGCAGGGACGAACAAAGATTGGGATGACCGGTATTGAATCGATCGGAGCCCGGCATCATGCGGCACCTCCTGCAGCTTTCAAGATTGCTCGTTTAACGGCCACCTGTGCCAGTTGGACTTTGTAGGCGTTGCGACTGAGCGGCTTGGCATTGGCCAGTGCAGCTTTACCGGCGGCTGCTGCACTTTGTTCCGATACGGTCTGGCCCGCCAAAGCTTGCTCTGCTTCCGGGGAACGCCAGGGGATAGGAGCAACGTGTCCCATGACGACCCGAGCGGATTGCACGCTAGAACCGTTCATGGTTAAGGCGACAGCGCAGACAACCAGCGGCCAGTCAAAGGCATGTTTTTGGCGGATTTCGTAATGAGCGACTTTAATCTCTCCCGGCGGTGGAAGCAGGATTTCCGAAATGATTTCGTTGGGACGAAGATCGTGCTCGCGCTCGTTTTCGGTTTTCGGAATGATGTAATACTTCTCCAGCGGAATCTCGCGCGTGCCTTTTGGACCCGTGATTCGGATGGATGCCCTATAGGCAATCAGTGTCGGGACCACGGTGGAAGGGCTGACGAATTTCGCGGGGCCCTCGTTACCTAAAATCGCGTGATAGCGATTTTCGCCATCACTGACGAGGTCCTTGCCCGAGTCGTCTTTTGGCAGCAGGCCTAAACCACCGCGGAAATACCAGCAACGGGGCCGCTGCGACAGGTTCCCGCCGATGGTCGCCATGTTCCGGATCTGTGGACTCGCAGCTTCGTTCAGAGCATGCACGAGGGCGGGGCAAGTCTTAGCCACATCGGCGTTGTCGGCAACATCACCCAACGTGGTCAGCGCGCCAATGCGCAGACCCTTCGAGGTCGAGGTTACGCCACGCAGTTCCGCGATTTCTTTAATGTTGACCAGCCGCCGGGGGTGGACGACATCGTCCTTCATCAGCGACAGAAGGTCGGTGCCACCGGCCAGCACTTCAGCCTGCCCCCAGGTTGTACCCAGGAGGCCCACGGCCTGTTCTTTCGTAGTCGGACTCGCGTATTCGAAGGCTCTCATTACGCACCTGCCTTTTGTGCTAACGCCCCGAGCACGCGGTCGGGGGTGAGAGGCAAAAATGGAACGCGAACGCCAATCGCATTGGCGACTGCATTGGAAATCGCAGCGCCGGGCGAGATCACCGGCGGCTCGCCCAAGCCGATGACTCCGCGCTCGTCGTAACCTTTGCCGGTCATCATTCGAACCACCAGTTCAGGAATGTCGTCGATTCCTGCCAAACGATAAAACTCCATGTTCGGATTCAGCATGCGGCCGGTGTTGTTGTCGTAAATCTTCTCTTCGTAGAGGGCATAGCTGATGCCCATGATGAGGGCACCGTAAACCTGGGTCTCGGCGGTTTTCAAATCAATGACGAGGCCACAGTCCTGGACCGCGACCATTTTCTTAACCTTCACCACACCGGTTTCGGTATCGACCTCGACTTCGGCCATTTGAGCTCCGCCGACACCGCTGTTGGTAAGGTCGGGTGGCTTGTTCTTTTCGGGATTCTTGCCACGAACGGTGAGCGGAACCGCACCCAATTTTGAGCAGGCTTGTTTCCAACTCAATGACCGGCTGGAGTCGTCTTTGACGCGCACGGTGCTGTCTCTGGATTCCAAATCTGAAGGTTGAGCCTTGAGAGCCGGCGCGACTTTCTCGAATAGAGCCTCGCGGGCATCGACGGCAGCACGGCGCGTGGAGGAACTGACGCCACCTACGGTTGTTGATCCCCCCGAACCTCCCGACGGTGGATACATGGTGTCACCAATGTGAAGCTGAATCGCGTTCATCGGGATGCCGAGGGTGTCAGCGGCGACCGCAAGAATCACTGTGCGAGTTCCGGTGCCGAGATCCTGCGAGCCCATCTTGATTTCGACCGAACCATCCGGATGGATGGTGAGATCGCAGTCGCTGCCATGACCGCGTCCGCCCCAGGTGTGGATCGAGAGCCCAAGCCCAGTGGCAATGTTGCCGGTCAAACTTTGCCCGCGGCCACGCCACTTGTCTTTCCACCCCATCAATTCAGAAGCAATGCCTAACTCCTCGCGATAAACGTCATGGCGTGGACCTGTGATGTCGAGATTCTTCAGCCACAGATCCAGAGGATCCATGTTCAGTTTTGCGGCGAGATCGTCGAGCGCGCACATGGTAATCGCCGCAGCTTGCGGATGGCTCGGCGCACGCCAGGCCCGGGCGGGTCCGATGTTGGTCCGGATGCTCGTATGTTCTTTGTGCTGATTTTCGATGTTGAAGATGTAAGGAATCGGAGGCATGCTGCCGCCGGCAGGACCGCCAGTGCCCCAGGATTGGGACTGCCAGCCAGTGATTGTGCCGTCTTTTTTTGCGGCGAGCTTCACGTGGGCGTAAGCGGATGGGCGGGCACCTGCGACTTGCAGTTCGTTATCCCGCTCCAGCATCAGCCGGACCGGGCGTCCAGCGGCTTTTCTAGACAGCTTTGCGGCGGCGATATCCCAACGATCGGCGGCAAACTTGCTGCCGAATCCTCCGCCGATATTGTCCTGGTGCACCCGTACATTAGCTGCTGGAACGCCCAAGGGCTCTGCCATCTGGCCGGGAATACCGGAAACGTTCTGCGTAGAAATGTGAGTGAACAGGTGGTTCTTATCCGGCCATTCAGAAGTGGATCCATGCGGCTCCAGGCAGCAGTGCGCGATGACCGGAATCCCATAGGTCCCTTCCGACACCACTTCTGCTTCCGAGAATGCCTTGTCGGGATCGCCGGAGGTCTGCGTGGCCGCCTTCTGAAATGAGGAACGCGATGGGCCGGGCGCAAGTTGGTGGTAGGGCGCTTTTCGAACTGCATCCAGGACGGCGTCGGAAGCGTCGTCGCCCTTAAATCCCTTGAGCAGATCTTCGCTGGGATGAAAGCTGATGCCATGCTGCGCGAGATACGCGGTGAAGTCGCGGTCGGGCATCTGATTGTCGATGGCGTCCCAGACATCGTCCTCGGTCATCGGGCCGGGCTCGGCTGCCGCCCCAGTTGGCGGTTCGGCATCGCTGACGAGGTGCGGCATCCGCTGGTATTGAACTTTAATGTGCTTGACTGCATCTTCGGCGGTTTGTTCATCAATCGCGGCTACGGCGACGATGTCGTCACCGGCCCATTGCGCAATGGTTCCGGGCTTTTGAATGATCTCTACCGCTTTCACGCCGGGAATTTTCTCGGCAGCGCTGGTATCGATGCTGACGATCTTGGCTTTGGCGAAGGGAGAGCGGACCATCTTGGCGTAGAGCATATTCGAGCCGCGATAGTCGTAGGTGTATTTGGCGCGGCCGGAAACTTTCGAGGGTGAATCCACGCGCGTGATTCTCTTCCCGATGAGACTGCGGTTTTCCGCATCAGGCCAGCTATAATCCGGCATATTTCAGGCTCCTTTCTTCCCCATCTCAGCCGCCGCGAGTTGCAGGCCGTGGTAGGTACCACAGCGGCAGAGATTGCCGCTCAGGCCTTGGCGTATTTCCTCCGGGCTTGCGTTTGGATTTTTGTCGAGGAGTGCTTTAAAAGCCACCACAAACCCCGGCGTGCAAAATCCGCATTGCGAGGCATCGTTGTCGACAAAGGCTTGCTGAATGGGGTGTAGTTTGTCACCTTCCATGAAGGACTCAATTGTGGTGATCGGCTTCGCTTGTGCTTCGATAGCCAGCACGGAACAGGCATAAACCGCTTTGCCGTCCATGATCACGGTACAAGCGCCACACTCGGCACGGTCGCAGACCCGCTTAGCTCCGGTAATGTCCAGGTGGTCACGAAGAGCGTCGAGAAGCGTAACCCGCGGCTCGATCTGCAAAACGTGCTTCTGGCCGTTGATCATCAGTTCAACAGGAACTTTGCTGGGTCCGAAGACCTTTATGGGAGTGCCTGCCGCGTGGACAACTTTGCTGCCTAAAACCGGTACTGCGGCGGCAGAAATGCTGGAAATTTTTAAGAAGTCACGACGGGACACACCCGAGTCCTGGGTTTTGCTTTCCTCCGGTTTGGCACCTTGCTCCAAGGCAACATCGTCCGCCATCGTTATCCTCCTAGCGGAAAGAAAATCTTAGGAATTGGCACAACCGCGCCCGAATAGATGGACACGGCGAGGGTAGTTCGGTTAGCAAACATGGACGAGAGTTTCTATTGTTCGTAGGCAGAAAAGTATACAACCATCGACAGGTGCCGGGCGAGGATACGGGAGGGAGGAAAAAGGGCCGAATTCAATTCGGCCCTTGGCGATTGCAGGTCGTTAGTGCTTCAGAGTGCGGATGTATTTCACAAGATCATCAATCTGATCTTTGGTCAGCTTGCCATCGTATTTGGGCATCTTGCCTTTGCCGTTGGTGATGGTGTTGGTGAGGTCGGCATCGGATTGACTCTGCACGTCAGCCGATCCGAGATCGCGAAGGTTTAGAGTTTTACCCATGGCGGTTTGGCCTTTGCCATCGGGACCATGGCACATGGCGCATTTGGACTTGAACAGATCAGCTCCACCCTGAGCTGCAGAGAAGGTGGAGAACACGACGGCAAAAATTGCAAGTACCAGTACCCCTACGTGCGAATGCTTCATTTCTTCCGTCTCCTGGAAAACAGTATTTGCGTCAGTTTAGGACAAATAGCAACTCACGTTACCGCTTTTTGCAGAGCGCCGCAAGCAGGTGAGAAGGTTTTCGTAAGGTGCTGTAGATAAAGGCGCCGGTACTCTGGATCGTACAGTTATTTTTCCAAACAATTGCAGCGAAGCCTAATTGCAGCCAGTGCTAGGATTGCTCACGATTCATGCCAAGGTCGCCGTACGAGGACGGCCCAAGATGACGAAGAGGTTGAGGTGGAAACCCGTATTCTTATTGTCGATGACAGCCCTTTGGTTCGAGTGCGACTTCGGGATATGCTTCAGCAGCACGTCGATTGGACTGTCTGCGGAGAGGCCGGCAGCGGACAGGATGCTCTCGACAAAGTCAAGCAGTCGACACCGGACCTGATTGTGTTGGATTTTCTCATGCCCGGGATGAATGGGCTGCAGGCGGCACGGGAGCTGGGCAAATTAGTGCCGAACGTTCCCATCCTGATGTTCAGCATGCACCTGTCCAATCAGTTCGTGGAAGAAGCGCGCAAAGCAGGTGTTCGCGGCGCCGTCCCGAAATCGGATGCCAAGCGGCTGGTCGAAGGCGCTGAAGCTGTGCTGCGGAATGAGCCGTATTTTGCCAATACGCACTGACACAACTCAAAACCTTAAAATTCAGAGAATGGATCTGCCGTTTCGCAGCGTAAACGAAATGGTTGGAGCACGGATCAAAAAAGGGTACAGTAGGCGGTCGCGGATTGCGACCTCTACATGGCTCAAGATCAAGAAAAACAGACCGCTGCCCGGGCCAGCTTACGCTACGTTCGTGATGGCAATGTTGTTGGATTAGGTAGCGGCTCAACTGCGGCTTACGCTGTGCGATTTCTGGCGGAGCGGGTTCACGCCGGGCTCAAGATCCGCGGCATTCCGACCTCAACTCAGACTAAAGAACTTGCCAAAACCGCAGGAATCCCGCTTACCACGCTGGACGAAGTCCAGGAAATTGATGTGACAATCGATGGGGCGGACGAATTTGATCCCCAGTTCAACCTCATCAAAGGCGGCGGTGGGGCGCTGCTGCGCGAAAAGATCGTGGCTTCAGCTTCAAAGAGCCTGGTGATCGTCACGGACGCAAGCAAGCAAGTATCTGTGCTGGGGAAATTCCCTCTTCCGGTCGAGGTGATCCCATTTGCGCAGGCCTTGGTCATCAAGAAGATCGAGGCTCTTGGCGCGCGCGTGAAGATGCGCGAAATGGCGAAGGACAAGCCATTCGTTACCGATCAATGCAACCACATCCTGGATTGCTACTTTGAGCAGATCCATGACGTGCCTGGCTTGGCGAGGAAACTGGAGGCGATGCCCGGCGTGGTGGAGCATGGATTGTTCATCGGGATGGCAACGACGATTTTGATTGCACGCGGCGATCAGGTGCAGGAATTGGGGCGCCCAGGCCTCGAATCCAGCCGAGCCAGCTAAGTACTCGAAAACAGGCCGCATGCTATAATTTTTCATCCCACTCGCATCTGTAAGTGGCCGGAGGATTGTATCGACAAGCGTTTTATCCGCATCAACGAGCGTATTCGCGCACGCGAAGTTCGCGTGATTGGCGATGAAGGTCAACAGATCGGCATCCTGCCTCCCTACGAAGCCTTGAAAATGGCGCGTGAAAAGAACCTGGATTTGGTGGAGGTTTCGCCGACGGCCCAGCCGCCAGTTTGCCGCATTATGGATTACGGCAAATACCTGTACCAGCAGGAGAAGAAAGAGCGCGAAGCGAAGAAGCACCAGAAGACGATCACGGTAAAAGAGGTGAAGTTCCGCATCAACGTGGACGATCACGATTACGAAACCAAGAAGAACCACGTGATCCGGTTTCTCGAAGAGGGCGACAAGGTCAAAGCAACGATTTTTTTCCGTGGACGCGAAATGACGCGCACGGGTTTAGGACGAGAGATTCTCGAACGACTGATTAAAGACGTCGAGCAAAAGGGGACAGTGGAGTTCCGGCCGCGCCAGGAAGGCAATACGTTGCATGCGATCCTGGCCCCGAAGAAAGATACGGGCGGCCAAAAACCACAGCCTGCGCAAGCCAGACAGGCGTAAGCGAACGGGCCACACTGAAATTTCTGAGGAATTATGCCAAAACTGAAGACACACAAAGGCGCTGCAAAGCGCTTCAAGAAAACTGCGACCGGAAAAGTAAAGCGCCGTCATTCGCACTTGCGGCACATTCTTACCTCCAAGCCGCATAAGCGGAAAAAGAAACTGGGCGGAGCAGTGTTGGTGAGCGATGCGGACACTCCCAAAGTAAAGAGAATGATTCCGTACTAGATTGTGTAGCGCGGGCATTGATGCCCGCGATGCGCTCACTGAGCGCGCCAGGTGCGTGAAGAGGTGATCAGACCGTCGGTCTCCTACCTCCAGCCGCCGTAAATCGAAAGCAAAAAGGAGCAAATCATGCCTCGTGTAAAACGTGGAACCAAACGCCACGCGAAGCGCAAGAAGATTCTGGAGCGCGCAAGCGGTTATTTCCTTACTAAGTCCAAGCTCTATCGCTCAGCCAAGGAAGCAGTAGACCGCGGACTGAAATTCGCCTACTCGGGACGGAAGCAGCGCAAGCGTCAATTCCGCTCCTTGTGGATTGTCCGCATCGGCGCGGCTGCCCGGATCAACGGCCTCAGCTACAACCAGTTCATCTTCGGATTGAAAAAGAGTGGAGTCGAACTGGATCGCAAGATTCTTGCGGACTTGGCGGTGAATGACGCAGCAGCGTTTAAGAGCCTCGCCGAGCAGGCGAAGGGCGCTCTCGGCGGGGCGGCGTAAAAGCTTTCAGCTCTCAGTTCTCAGCCATCAGCTTTCAGTTTTAGCAAATGCAGATCCCTCGACGGCTGCCGGTTCGCAAGCGCAGGGGCGTGCTCGCTCGGGATGACAACAAGCCGTAATCAACGTGACCTATAGCGTTCCAAAGCTAAACGACTACTCGCCGACAGCATTGGAGAAGGCGGCGGAGGAACTTCTACGCGCGCTGGATGAGGAAGCCTCGCACGTCGCCAACGAGTCCGACTGGAAAACACTCCGCGACCGCTGGATGGCCCGCAAAAACGGCGTGCTCACGCTGGTGAATGACCTATGGCTGAAGTCTGCGCCGAAGGACGCCAAAAGAAACGCGGGCCAGCGTGTCAACGAAATTAAAGTTCGCGTGGAGAAAGTCATTGATGAAGCGTTGGCACGCGCCAAGGCAGGTTCGTCCAGTGTTGCGAATGAACGTATTGATATTACCTTGCCGGGGATTCAGCGCCCGATCGGGGCTGAACACCCGATCATCAAGACAATGAACGAGATTGTCTCGGTGTTCCGCGATCTGGGATATTCGGTGCAGGAAGGGCCGGAGATCGAGACGGATTACTACAATTTCGAATCGCTAAACTTTCCGCCGAATCATCCGGCACGGGACACACAGGACACGCTCTTCATGGCGAACCAGTTAGGGAAGCCGTTACGCGAACGTCTCCTGCTGCGGACGCACACGTCGCCCGTGCAGATTCGCACGATGGAAAAGTTGAAGCCGCCGATCCGCATCGTTATTCCGGGCAGGGTTTATCGCAATGATCCGCCGGACGCGAGCCACTCGCCGATGTTCCACCAGGTGGAGGGGCTGGCGGTGGATACGAACATCACGTTCGGAGATTTGAAGGGCACGCTGGATCACGCCATGAAGGCGTTTTTTGGCTCCAGTGTAAAAACCAGTTTTCGTCCGTCGTTCTTCCCTTTCACTGAACCGAGCGCAGAACTGATGGTGAGTTGCTTCATTTGTGGCGGAAGCGGAAGGCGGGGTTCGGAACCGTGCCGGCCGTGCAAGCAGTCGGGCTGGATCGAAATTCTGGGTTGCGGCATGGTGGATCCCAATGTTTTCCAGTTCGTAAAGAACAATGGCTACGACCCTGGCAAGGTCTCGGGTTTTGCTTTCGGCATGGGCGCGGACCGCATCGCGCTGCTGAAGTATGGGTTGGATGATCTGCAAGTGTTTTTTCAGAATGACGTGAGATTTTTGCAGCAGTTTGTGTGAGTGAAGGTCATGCTGAGCGGCGCAGTTAATTTCGCTGTGCGAAATTCACGTGAAGTCGAAGCATCCCTACTTCCAGCATTGTTACAGGGGTAGGCATCCCTCGACTGCGCTCGGGATGACATCGTAGGCTATGAAACTTTCTCCCCAATGGATTCGCGATTTCGTCGATGCACCGGCGGACAACCGTCGGCTCGCCGAAGATCTGACTTCCATTGGCATGGCAGTCGAAAACGTTGTCGGGTCGGGCGAGTCGACGATTTTCGACATGGAGATTGGGACCAATCGTCCTGATGCCATGAACCATTACGGCGTCGCGCGAGAAGCCTCGGCGTTCTACAACGTGGGGCTCAAGCCGCTGCGGCCGAAGTTGCCCGCGCCAGCCGGGGCCGCGAATTTCCCAGTCACGATCGAGGATCAGCAGGGCTGTGCCCGATTCACCGCACGAATCATCAAGAACGTTGCCATCAGGCCTTCCCCTGCAAAGGTTGCCGAACGCTTGGGCCTGCTCGAACAGCGGCCTATCAACAACGCAGTAGACGCCACCAACTACACGCTGTGGGAGATGGGCAAGCCGACTCACGTTTTCGATCTCGACCTGCTGGAAGGCGGAAAAATCATCGTGCGGCGCGCCCGTGATGGCGAAACGCTGAAGACTCTCGATGGCGTCGAGCGAAAGTTAACCAGCGAAGATCTCGTGGTCGCGGATGGCAAGAAAGCGGTGGGGCTCGCCGGAACCATGGGCGGCTTCGACACCATGATTACCGACAAGACGCGCAATATCCTCATTGAGTCGGCATGGTGGGACCCGATCACGGTACGCAAGATGTCGCGCCGGCACGGTCTGCACACGGATGCTTCCCATCGCTTCGAGCGCGGTGCCGATTTCGAATCGACCATTCTTTCGTGCGACCGGGTTGCAGAGTTGATTCTGCAGTCCGGAGGTGGCGAACTCATTGGCGACCCGACGGATGTGATCGCGCGCCATCTCGATCAAGCGCCGATCTCACTTCGGATTTCCGAGGTGCGGCGAATTCTCGGAAGCAACCTGGAAAGCTCTCAGATCATACGAATTCTGAAGGCACTGGGATTCGATATCGTACCGGAGCGGGAAGACGATGCGGAATTCACGGTTCGGGTCCCGAGCTGGCGTTTGGATGTTGAGCGCGAAATCGACCTGATCGAAGAAATTGCACGGCTCTATGGCTACGACAAGTTCCCCAACACGCTTCCCTCGTTCGCCGGATCGGTCATTGAGCTGCCCACGGCCAAAGTGGATAACAAGCTTCGCAGTTCACTTCTGGCGCTTGGATATAACGAAGGAGTGTCCCTGAGCTTCATCTCGCACGAGGACGCGGAGCAGTTCTCGGCCGTGCCGGTCCTCGAGGTTGGGAATCCGCTGAGTGAAGAAGCTTCGGTGATGCGCACTTCTTTGGTGCCGGGCATGCTGAACATGCTTGGCTATAATCTGAATCGCGGGAACGACGATGTGCGGCTGTTCGAGGCGGCGAATGTGTTCCGCGGTGAAGGACTAGGGGCGGAGCAACTGAAGCGGATTTGCATGGGGGCAACCGGGAGTGCGAATGCCCCGAATGTGCATCAACCAGCGCGTCCGTTGTCCTTCTACGATCTGAAGGGCGATATCGAAACCATACTGCGGCCATTCGAGCACAGCGGACTTTGCTTCGATACACAAACTGCCGAGTACTACCATCCGGGACGTTCGGCTCGCGTGCTGATGGATAGCGAGGTAGTTGCGCAATTTGGGCAGATTCACCCCGAAACAGCGGCGCGCTACAAGTTGCGGCAAGAGATTTTCATCGGAGAACTGGAACCGCAAGTTTTGTACAAGCGTGGACTGCGGCAGATTACCTACGCACCGCTGCCGAAGTATCCAGCGGTGCAGCGCGATTTCTCGTTTGTCTTCGCGGATGCAACGAGTTTTACCCAGATTCGGCAAGCCATTGCGCCCCTTGCACTGGGCGAACTGCGATCGTTTGTACCGGTTGAGATTTTCCGCGGCGGTACGGTTGCTGCGGGTAGATACTCCCTGCTTGTTAGAGCTACCTTTCAGTCGAATGATCGGACGTTGCGGGAGGATGAAGTAGCCGGCTGGTCTGGGCAGATCATCAAGGCCCTGGAATCGCTCGGGGGCACGCTGCGAAGCCAGTAGCCACCCACAGTTTTGGCTTTAAGCGCACAGGCGAAAGTACTGGCGAAGCGTTCCGCGTACCACTGAACCGCAGAGGACGCAGAGGATTACAGGGTGTGATGCTGAGCGAAGTCAACGCAATCGCGCGGCTCAGACGCAGTGCGACCCCCAACTTCACTTCGCAAAGAAGCTTTTCCAGGATGACAATTCAACCCTAGTCCTGACACCGGCCTTCCTGGCCTTGTGCTAGCCTAACCAACTATGGCGGACGTCGGAATCCAACCCAAGCACTTCCTCAGCGACAAGGTAGAGCACTTCACGGAGTCGGTCATTCGCGAGATGACACGCCAGGCAATGCTCTACGGCGCAATGAATCTCGCCCAGGGCTTTCCCGATTTTCCGGCTCCCGCCGACATCAAGCGCGCAGCGCAAGAAGCTATTGCTGCCGATGTGAATCAATACGCCATTACCTGGGGTGCCAAAAACCTGCGCAATGCGATTGCGCGCCAGATGAAAGCGTGGCAAGGGATCGAGGTCGATCCGGAAAGACAGATCACGGTCTGTTGCGGTTCTACGGAGGCGATGATCTCCACACTGCTGGCGGTTTGCAACAAAGGGGACGAGATCATCGTTTTCGAGCCGTTCTATGAGAATTACGGCCCAGACTCGGTTCTCTCCGGCGCAAAACCGGTGTTTGTGAAGTTGCATCCACCGACCACGGCAGACAGCGAGTGGACGTTTGACGAGCAGGAACTCCGTGCCGCGTTTCACCATCACACAAAAGCCATTATTCTGAACACCCCCAACAATCCGACGGGAAAAGTCTTCACGAGAACAGAGCTGGAATTCATTCGAGATCTCTGTGTCGAATATAACGTGCTGGCTATTACCGATGAAATTTACGAGCACATCATTTATGACGGCACTCGCCACATCTCCATTGCCAGTCTGGAAGGAATGGCAGATCGAACGGTGACGATCAATGGGCTTTCGAAGACGTATAGCGTCACCGGTTGGCGAGTGGGTTGGGCGGTCGCGCCAGCAAACATCACCAATGCCATTCGGAAGGTTCATGATTTTATGACGGTGGGTGCGCCGGCGCCGTTACAAGAAGCTGGCGCGGCCGCGCTATCGCTTTCCGCAAGCTATTACGAGAGCCTGGCGACGAGCTATTGCGCGCGTCGGGACCGTCTGATGCCTTCTCTGACCGAAGCTGGCTTCCGGTGTTTTCGGCCTCGCGGAGCCTATTACGTGATGACCGACATCAGCGCGTTCGGATTCAGCGACGATGTTGCATTCACGAAATTTCTGGTGAAAGAAATTGGCGTGGCTGCGGTTCCCGGCTCCAGCTTCTACAATGATCCTCGCAACGGCTCTCGCCAGGTGAGATTTGCATTCTGTAAACGTGCTGAGACTCTGGACCAGGCAGGAGAGCGCCTGCAGAAATTGCGAACGCATCGTAAATGACACGGTTAGTGTCGGTGCAGCTCTCAAACTAGTATTCGTTCTTTCTGTTCTTCGGGTCATCCCTGTATTGTCCCCGATGGGATGTGCCTTTAAGCTGGGCCCTGAGCATATGAATCTCTCCAAGGAGAACTTATGAATTCAGATCGCCTGCAGGGCCAGTGGAAACAGTTGAAGGGAAAAATGAAGACGCAATGGGGCAAGCTGACCGATGACGATCTCGACGTGATCGCCGGACAGAAAGACCAACTGGTGGGAAGAATCCAAGAGCGCTACGGAATCCAGAAGGAGGAAGCGCAACGGCAGGTCGATGAGTGGAACAAGACCATGGATGAAGAGAACGCGGAAGATCGCGACCGGCTGCGGCAGGCCAGCTAAGCACAGATATCGTTTGGCTGCGCAAAAACTGCTTGCCGAGGATAACAATATTTTCTGATGGAGGAGCATTGAGCTCCTCCATTTCTTTTTCTTCACACGGCGATTGCGCGGCCGCTGTTTTCGCGGAGGGGAATGCAGATGGATATGGAAGTACCCGAATCGTCGGAGCGAATATCGAACTCTCCGCCCAGTTCTCTTACTCTTTCGCGCATACCTGCCAAGCCGACGCCCGATTGTGTTCCATCCTCTTGCATTTTTCTGAGCCGCTGCGCGCCGATTCCGTGACCGTGGTCTTGGACCAGAAGCGTGATCTGGCCGTCATTAGCCCTCAGCGTGATTTCAGCGGACTTGCTTCCGGAATGGCGATGAACGTTCGTAAGACTTTCCTGCAGCACGCGGAAGAGTGCAATCTCCACTTCACTGGGCATTCGCGGCAAACTCGAAGGCAGATCGAGAGTCACGGGAATTCCACTGCGCTGCGAAAAACCGTTGACGAACCAGCTCGCGGCGGAAACAAACCCGGCTTCGTCTAACAAGGGGGGATGCAGCAGGTGCGAAATGGTGCGGGTCTCGGTAATGCAGCGTTGGACAAGGTCGGTGCACTCGGGAAGCAGGTCATCTTTCTTGGCAAAGTTCGGATTGGCCATCAGATCGAGACTGATTTTCAGTCCTGCGAGATATTGACCTAGGCTGTCATGGATTTCGCGCGCGATGCGACGGCGTTCCTGGTCCTGCAAATTCAATAACCGAGCGGTCAGGCGGCGGATTGCGCTTTCAGCATTGCGCCTCGCAGTCACGTCCACAGCAATGACACCAACCTGTGCTATGTCGCCCTTGCGATCGCGAATCGGGAAATAATTGAGTGACCAGAAATGCGCTTCGGAGCCGGCTTTGCCTTTGCTGCGTGAAATCTCGCAATCCAGAATCGGTTGCCCACCCGCGATCACTGTCTTCGCGACCTCCTCCGCGTGCAATCCGCGTCCCAGCGTTTCATCGAGTGATTTCCCGACTAGGCCGTTGACCTCAACTCCCGACATGAAAGCGAGCACTTCATTGACGCGCGTGAAGCGAAGGTCGCGATCGAGGATGCCGAACCCCAGCGAGGATGAGGAGAAAAATGCGTTGAGCAGTTCCCGGGTCTGCTGAGCGATGTTCTGCGTGGTCTCATGACGTCCGAACTCAACGTTGAGAAGGTAAAACTCGAGCAGCAGCAAAAACAGCACGAGTCCGAACGCCCCGGCCAAAACTTGAATGGTGTGACGATAAGCCTGTTCGGCAGCGTGTTGCCGCTCCACCAGAAGTTCATTCTCGCTGTGCTCAATGGACTGGATGAGCACCTTAGTTTCGTCCGATAACTGTGCCGTCTGGCGGGTAATGTCGATGTCGTCTTGCAGGTTGGCGCGGCCGTTGCGGCGTGCCTGCACGGAGCCTGCCTGAAGAGTCAGGCTGTGATTGATCAATGCCTGCAAATTCTCGAGTTGAGGCTGGCGCTGAGAATTGTCGGCCATCAATTTCCGCAACCGCTCCATCTCGGGCGCCAAGTCTTGCAGGGCGATGCGGTAATCCTTCAGAAGACTTTCGTCGTTGGTGATGGTATAGCCGCGGCGAGAAAATTCAGCACCTATGATGTCAGCGCGAATGTCCTCCAGACGCGCTTGGACCTCCTGGGTGTGTGCAACCCAGTTCTCACTGGTGACAAGGAGATTGGTGGTGCGATAGGCGAGCACCGCCATCCCGACGAGCAAAACAAGGGCAAAAATAAATGCTACCCAAGCAATCTGACGAAACGAAATGCGGAAAGACAAGGGTCCCTCATAAGCCCAAGCAGTTTGACTGAAAGATGGCGCGGCTTTGCAGGTAACTTATTACCGCTTCACCCAAGGTGACCATAATTATATCGGATTAGCAGCGGGGCACTGCTACTTTGAATGTCCGTGTAAAATTGAATAATCAATGGCGAGCGCATCGCAACTTATCCAGATCCAACCGTTAGCTCCGGTGCGGACACCGAAGCCCAGCTGGCTGAGGGCCAAAGCTCCTGTGGGCGAGACCTTCCACAATCTTAAACGGTTAGCACGAGGTCTGGATCTCCATACGGTGTGTGAGTCGGCACAATGCCCGAACATCGGCGAATGCTGGAACCACGGAACGGCCACATTCATGCTGCTGGGCGACATCTGCACGCGACGATGCGGGTTTTGCGCGGTGCCGAAGGGAAGGCCCGGTCCTATCGATTGGGGAGAACCTCTGCGGGTAGCGGAAGCCGTGGCAACGCTCTCGGTGAAACATGCGGTGATCACCAGTGTGAACCGGGACGATGACAATGTGGGTGGCGCTCGCATTTTCGCGGAAACGATCCGGGAAATTCGCAAGCTCTCGCCGGATTGCCGTGTGGAGGTGCTGATCCCCGACTTTCAAGGCATGAATGAGGCGTTACAAATCGTCCTAGAGGCCGCTCCGGACGTCCTGAATCACAACACCGAAACGGTTCCCCGCCTCTACCGCGTGGTTCGCTCGGGGGCCCGCTACGATCGCACCTTGCGTCTTCTGGATAATGTGAAAAGGTTTTCCGCGGGAATGCTTACGAAGTCGGGCGTCATGGTGGGTTTGGGCGAAACGATGGAAGAGCTAGTGGAAGTCTTCCGAGATTTAGGATCGCGCCGCGTCGATATTCTCACGATCGGACAATATCTGCGGCCCTCACGCGACCATCTGCCCATCGCGCGTTTCTATACACCAGAAGAATTCCAGGAATTGAAAACAGCCGCACTGCAATGTGGTTTTCGCCATGTTGAATCCGGCCCGCTGGTGCGCTCGAGTTACCATGCCCACGAGCAGGCAGCGGTGCAGCCAACCAATGCATAAATCCTTCCTCGGGAGTCCCGCAAGCGCGATTTCGCTTCCGGATGAAATTTAGTTCGAGACGGGGTACATCTCAGAAAACTTTGACGCGGATTGTCAGGTACTTCTTTGGGTTTTGGCGGATGGCGGTGATGAGCTCGCGAGTCGCGACCAGTAGCTTATCTGTATTGTTGTAGACGGATTCGTCCTGCAGCAGTTTCCCCACAGTTCCTTCGCCAGAATTCAGCCGGTCCGTCAACGCAGATAATTTCGTGACGGTGTTTTTCATCTTGTCGGCGAATTCCTGATCATGGGCGATGGTGCCGAGGGCGCCCTTGCCGGCATTCACATCATCGGTCAACTTCTTCACATTCGCGATAGTGTCGTTGGCGTTGTTGTAGAGCGTGGGATCCTTCAGCAATTTCCCGGCCGTACCTTTGCCCGCATTCAAATCGTCGATCAGCCCATTCGCCTTGACGATGACGTCGTTGGCATTGCGGTAAAGCTCATCGCTTACGATCGCTTTCCCAATGCTGCCTTTCCCGTTGGCAACGTCGGCGACCAGACCCTGGAACTGTTCGACGGTAGAGTTTAGCCGGTTATACAGCGCGGGATCGTAGATCAGCTTGCCGAAGGAACCTTGCCCGCTTTCCACATAGGCCAAAATCCGGTCGACACGTTTTTCAAGAGCGTCCAGGTTCTGCAGAGTGCTTTGGCTGGCGCGGACAACGTCCTCGATCTGCGGTGTTTCGCGCGTCTGCAGAACGTCTCCGTCTTCTGCTTGTGGACCTTTGGCAAAGGCGCTATCGATGTCGATGTAAGTTGCACCCAGCACGCCCGCGGTAGCCAGAGTCGTCAGGGAATCCTTTCGGATGCTGCGATGGTACTTGGTGCTGACCTTCATCGTGATCTCGACCGGAGTGGCGCGATGCGCAGGATCAGGCACCACCTGAACTGCGGTAACACTGCCGATATCGACACCCTGGAGGCGCACCACGGCGCCGGGCTGAATCCCGCTGGCATTGTCGAAATAAGATTTCAGGAGGATTTTCTTGGTGAAAAGCCCACCGGTGCTGGTCATCAGCAGGATCAGCACGGCCAGAACGATGCTGCCCGCGACCACGGTGAGACCAACCTTCAGTTGAGACCACTTCAACTGTTTCTGGCTAGGCAATTTCTCTCCGCAATGTCATGAGAAACATGTCTTTGTGGTGCACAACCGAACAATGCTTGCATGATAGCAGAGGGGTCGAGCAGGTTTCGATATCAGGCAAGGGACGGGTGAAGCGCCTTAGAAAACACCATGGCGGCCAGGTAAGCGAAGGCACCGCAGGCCAAGGTGGCGTTCAATCCGAACTGGATCGCTACGGACATGGCGAGGACCGAACCAAGGACGCTCGCACCGGCGTTCATCGCCCACGCCCACTCGACAGTGCTTTCTGCGGCTGGCTGTTTGGAAGACAATCCAGCCAGAGCACGCAGGCCGGTCGGAAACGGCATTCCCATGACGAATCCCAGTGGCGCGAGCAGGGCTGCGCTGATCAGCAACTTCGCGGCGAACGCCAGGCCGACCAGGCTGACTAATATCTTGGGCAATACGAGCACATACGCTAGGACTGCGGCCGCAATGATTGCCGATGGGATCCAGCCACGTTGCGTGCTGCTCAGCCATTTCCGCGAGATGAGGCTGCCGATACCGCTGGAAAGCAGAAGCAGGAAGACGACCACCGTCAGTGCATAGGTCGGATGCCCGAGAAAGAGGACAAAGCGCTGGATAAAAGCAATTTCGACCAGAATGTACCCGAGACCGACGGCAACAAAATAAAGCAGGGGAGTTATCGGCTGACGTCCGGTTTTCCAGATTAGAGGAAGAACCAGGAAGGCGAGCACAGCGACGACGGAGATCAGCAGCACCATGCCGAGTACCGCTACGCCGAGGTTAACCTTCCAATCCATGGCGCCCTCGAGGTCAGATCCGTGAAGGACTTGATTCAGCTTCAGCGTGAAGAAGAAAAAAGGGGCGTTATCGCTGACCGGCGCAACGTTATACGCATATTGCCGCGCAAATGCGTAGGGATCATTCGAAGCGATCAAAGATGAGAACGGGTTCGAGGAGGGCGCGGATGGAAGATATAACGTTGCCAGCCCCGGATAGGTTTGCAGATGCGTGCGGACCGCCTGTTCTTCCTCCGGAGTAAAGGCGCTTTTCTTGGCGAGAACGGCGACCGGGATTCCATCCTCATCAAGATTGCCTTGCGAAATAATGATGAAGTTACTGGCCGGATTGGCCACACCTAGCCCGTGCAGGGCTTGCATGGCGACCGAAACCACTCGTAAGGCTTCTCGCGGTTGCTGAAACTCCCAACGGGTGACGGCGATGATGCCGTCAGGATTGAGGTGATCGAAGTAGTCGCGAAAGGCGTCGACGGTGTAAAGGCTGTTTTCGCTCAGAGCAAAGGCCCCAGCCGCAGTGGAAGCCCAGGTATCGACGAGGGTCATCTGAACAACGTCGAACTTTTGGCTGGCATTCCGAATAAACGAGCGCCCATCGCTCACATGAATGTGCACGTTCGGCCGCTCATAGAGGTGGTAGCTGTAATCCGCATAGCGGTCGCGCATGATCGTGTTAGCGATGATAGGGTTGATTTCAATGGCAGTGACACTGCGGCTTCCGTTGGCAATTGCGCGGACAACATCTACGCCGCCGCCTGGACCGATGATGGCGTAATCCCCCATGGGCCGCAATGTATTCACCACCGCCGGAGCAGCTGACATCAAGTCTTTTTGCCATTCGCTGTGTTCCCAGTTCGCAAGGTCGGGGTTCATGATGTAAGTGGAAGCGTCGGCATCGATAACGATGGCTTTGGCTTCACCCTGACGATCGACTTCGATCCGCGAAATGGCATTCCAGCGCGCAAACTCGACCCAGGATGGATCGCGAAGCTTTCCCTTTGCGTATACGACGTCGATCAGTTTTCCTGCATGATTGGCTGCAATCACCAGCAACAAGGCAGCGGCAAGGCCGAAAGCTACTTTCCTGGCCAGCAGTTTCGAACTCCACGCGGCAGCGGCAAGAGCGGACACGAATGCCGAAAAAATCAGCGCATTCGGTCCACCTACCCAATTCAGCAGAGGGACTACTCCCAGGCACGCTAATGCCCCGCCGAGAAGGTCTGCTCCGTAGAGCCGCGGAATGTGCTCCGATTCGCGGGAGAAGATAACGGAAAACTCCAGGCCTGTCGCAAAAAACGGGACGGCCGAAGCGAGATACATCGCGGTCAGGCGAAGAAAGTTGGCTCGTGTCAGGTCCAGAGAGACCGGAACGTGGAGCACGATCTCGAGCACAATCGGGATTGCAATCGCATTCGCGCAACACAGGATTGTGAGCAGCGTTTGCGTTCCAAACTTCAGCAGCCAGCGCTTGAAAAGATATGCGAAAACGCCGCCAGAGCCTAAACCGAGCAAGGCGATGGAAATGGCTAAGAAGGCGAAGTGATAAAAGAGCACCACCGAAAAAATGCGGGTTAACACCAGTTCCAGCAGGAGTGCCGAGAAGCTGCTGAGCGCCACTCCAGCCATGAGAGATGGAACAGAGAGACGTCGATCAGTGATGGCTACTTCTGTGGGAATTGCCTCAGTGGTGACAGGCATAGGTTCTGGGAGTCGTTCAGTCTAACAGAAGAAGAAGTACGGCTAGTCTTCCAGGATGACTTGGGCAATGGCGATCTGTTCTGTGTGGGATAAAGACAAAGCGATGTGCTTCGTGCCGAGCTTCCGGGCGAACTCGGCAGCTTTGCGATGAAAGAGCAAGGTGGGGCGGCCACCGGGCATGCGGCATACCTCGACGTCCCGCCACGCGATCCCGTGGTTCCAGCCGGTTCCGATAGCTTTCATGCCAGCTTCTTTGGCCGCAAAACGAGCAGCATAGCGCTCCACGCGATTCGCTTTTTTGTCGCAATACAGGATTTCGCCCTCGGTGTAGACGCGGCGGATAAATCGGTCGCCGAAACGAGCGATGGATTCGGCAATGCGTGGTACTTCGGCGATGTCGATGCCGGTTCCAACGATCATCTGCTCACGTTAGCACATCTTGGCCGCGGGTCGAGTTCTACAGCAAGCGATCCCCGCGATAGATTAGCCGGCCTTCGATTAGCCGAGCTTCTGGCATGAGCTGATGAGCTTTCGTGGGGCCTATACCGTCAATGTGGAGCACTTCATGGCCATGGGCCACCAGCCAATCTGAAATCAGCATGCGGTGGCACTTGAAATACAACCGCTCGGCACACATGTAGGCGGTTCGGGAATGCTCTGCACGATCAATCAGTTCGCTCATGGCCTTCTCGAACTCGGGCGTCAACATGTAATCCGCATAGTTGCGAAAACTGGGACTACGGAGGGCGACGTTCGGGGAATCGGTGCGGATCTTCTTGCGGCGGCCCCCGAGGTCCTTCATCCAGACGTATTCGATGCCCGCCGCGGACAGGCTTTTCTCCAGCGCTTCACGGTTGAAATGGGGCAGGCGGCGGGACATCGGAAAGGCACGAATGTCAGCGAGGGTTTGAATTCCGTGCGCTTGCAGGGCTTCGATGAGCTCTTCAACGGTACGGGTGGAATGGCCGATGGTGTAGATGGTTGGCACAATGTTAAATCTTAAAACGCTGAGGGGGCCAGTTCGTGGATCAGTTCTCGGCTGCCTTTTTCAAGGACTCGAGCAGCATCGGGTCCTGTTGAGGGAAAACCGTACGCAGGTCGAGCAGAACGCGGCCTTCTTCCACGCGTGACACGATGGGCGGTTCGAAGCTTAGTAAACGTTGTTGCAGGTCATCGGCAGTCAAGCCATGGCGATTCAATGCCAGCAAACACGTGGGCAGCGTCGCAGACGGCGCAGCACCTCCGCCAATAACGGATTCGCCGGCAATGAGTTCGATTTTCCATTTCGACGAGGTCAAGTGATCGGCGATGGTTTTAGCCCGCTCCGCAATTGCTGTTTTAGAAAGCCTCATCATTCGAATTGTAGGCACCGCGTCGTGCTCACTTTTTACATAGGCCATCAGCGTGGCTTCCAGCGCCGCATAGGTTAGCTTGTCGACCCGCAAAGCTCGAAAAAGAGAGTTGGAGCGCATCTCAGTAATCAGGTCAGAACGCCCGCTGATAACGCCAGCTTGCGGACCGCCCAGCAACTTATCGCCGCTGTAGGTGACCACGTCTACGCCGTACCGCAGGCTGTCCATTACGGTGGGCTCGCCGGTGATTCCGACCGAGCGCAAGTCAAACAAAGCGCCGCTGCCGAGATCTTCGACAAGAGGGATTTTGCGCTTCCGGGCCAATTGGACTAGTTCAGACACTGCCGGATGCTCGGTGAAGCCGGTGATTTGAAAATTTGACCGATGGACGCGAAGCAGAACACGGGTCTTATCCGTGATGGATCGCTCGTAGTCCTGAATGCGGGTGCGATTCGTAGTGCCGACTTCGCGCAGGGTGGCATTCGACTTTGCCATCACTTCGGGAATGCGGAATGAGCCCCCGATCTCGACTAACTCGCCGCGTGAGACGATAACCTCGCCGCCGTCGGCCAAAGTGTTGAGCGCGAGGAGCACGGCAGCAGCGTTGTTATTGACCACAATGGTGGAGACACCAGTGGTTTCAGCGGGAGAGGCAGCTTCCTCGAGTAACTTCCGGAATAGGCGGTCGACATGGACATCACGTTTGCCGCGTTCGCCGGTTTCGAGATTGAATTCGAGATTGGAGTAGGCAAGAGAGGTTTCGCGAATGTGGTCGATCACGGCGGCAGACAGCGGCGCCCTGCCCAGGTTTGTGTGCAGGATCACGCCGGTGGCGTTGATCACGGTTTGCAGTGAATAGCGCAGCGTTGTTCGCAGCCGGCGTTCGACGGCTTCTTCGACGCCAGACAGCGCAAGGTCGATTCGATCACCGTCAACGGTTCCGGCGTCGATTTCAGAACGAATGGTGGAGAGCACAGCCCGGGCCGCATCGTTGACGGACGCCTGACCGGCACTAGCGGAAAGGGTTGCGATACGCGGCCGCCGGACGAGTTCATCGATTGACGGGAGCCTGCGATATAGCTCCGCTTTGCTATCAGTTCTCACGCGCTGATTATGACATCCTTGGCGATCCCCGCCAAAAGCAGAGGACCCGCGGGTTCCGGTTGAGAACCGACGATCTCCCAAAGCCTTGACGGCAATGGTCCAATCCTCCTCGGTGATGCCCAAGCCTGTGTGCGCCGTTGCCATATCACGTCCCGTGTACTTGCAGGGACCGCCGGTCACAACGCAGCGAAAGTCCACAAGACGCTGGCGAATGCGAGCTTTGGAATCATTGCTAAAGCCAATGAAAAAGCGGCTTTCCCTCGGGTCGGTTGCCAGACGCGTGATGAAATCATCTGTGACAGCCGCGAGTGCGTCATAGCCGCCCAGGCGTTTATAGAGGGAATCCTGAGCTGTCGGCTGGGCCTGCGGGTCAGGTTGCGCATCGCAATATCTCAGGAATCGAGGGAGGAGTTAGCCGACTTCCACCAGCCCATAACTCTTTTGCCAGCGATGGCGCATGTACCTCAAAGCAGAGTCAATTTCAGTTTTTGAAATTTGCGAGTTCGGGCCGGCGAGGACGGCGGCGGCTTCCCGTTTTGCGGTCTCGAGCAATTGGCGGTCGCGAATGATGTTGGCTACCCGAAAATTGGGCATGCCGGCCTGACGCGTTCCAAAAAATTCGCCGGGGCCGCGCAATTCCAAGTCGAGTTCGGCGATTTTGAAACCATCATTGGTGCGGACCATTGCGTCCAGGCGGCGCTCGCCATCTTCGGAAACTTTTCCTCCGGTCATGAGAATGCAATAGGACTTTGCGGCTCCACGGCCGATCCGGCCGCGAAGTTGGTGCAATTGCGACAGACCGAATCGCTCAGCATGTTCGATTACCATGACGTTTGCGTTGGGCACATCGACGCCAACCTCGATGACGGTCGTGGAAATCAAAATTTGCAGATCGCCTTTCTGGAACATCCGCATGATCTGTTCTTTGAGGTCGGGCTCCATGCGGCCATGCAGTACTCCGACCCGCAAGTCGGGAAATATTTTCTGACTGAGTTCCTTGTACATCTTCATCGCGGCCTTGAGTTCCCGCTCCTCATTCTCTTCAATGACGGGGTAAACGACATACGTCTGGTGTCCAGCCGCCACTTGCTTTCCCACAAAATCCCAAACGTCACCGGAACGATCGTCCGAAACTCGGCGAGTAATGATCGGAGTCCTCCCCGGCGGCAGCTCGTCGATGACACTGATATCCAAGTCACCGTAGAGCGTGAGCGCCAGGGTGCGAGGAATAGGCGTAGCTGTCATTACCAGGACGTCCGGTTCTCCCACGGGCACATCTCCGGACTTCTTCATGAGCTTGAATCGCTGCAGGACGCCGAAACGATGCTGCTCGTCGACGATGACGAGGCCGAGATTCGCGAAGTCCACGTTCTTTTCGATCAACGCATGCGTTCCAATGACCAATTGCGCGTCGCCCGTGGCAATGTGGCGACGGATGTCGCGTTTGCGATCATCCTCCATCGAGCCAGTTAGCAGCACGATTCGATAGCCCGCAGCCTCGAGAACGCGTCGTGCCGAGAAATAGTGTTGCTGAGCGAGAATTTCGGTTGGCGCCATCAGCGCGACTTGGTGTCCATTTTCTATTGCGATGATGGCTGCCTCAAAGGCGACGATCGTCTTGCCTGATCCCACGTCGCCCTGGAGCAGACGTCGCATGGGCGCGGGTTTCTCCATGTCGGACGCGATTTCTTTTAGTGCGCGTTTTTGAGCTGTGGTGGGATGGAAGGGCAGAATCTTCTTGATCGCGGAACGGACCCGGTCGTCCAACCGGAAGGCAATACCGGTGTGAGCTTTTTGCTCGCGGCGCTTGAGTTCGAGGCCAAGCTCAATAAAGAAAAGCTCCTCGAAGATGAGCCGGATGTGGGCAGACGTACGCGAGGATTGGAGGTCTTCAAGGCTTGTGCCTGCCTCGGGCCAGTGTACTTTCCACAAGGCCTCCCGCGGCGGCATCAGTGCGACGTGCGCTCTCACCATGGCGGGGATGGGATCCGCCACTTCGGGCGGCAGATGGTCGAGCGCGGAACGAATAATTCGCCGGAACCAGCGGGAAGTGAGCTTACCCTGGCCAGCCGATTCATAGATGGGCACAATGCGGCCGACCTCAAGCGATGCTCCCAGTTTCTCCTCGGCCGAGTCGCTCGAGCTTTCATCAGAGGAATCCCCCAGAATTTCGAATTGGGGCTGGGTGATTTGGAGTTCCCCGCCTCGATAGTCCTCCTCGACTTTTCCGTACAAAGCAACAAGTTGGCCCGGCTTGAACTTGTCCTGCAGATAGGGAGCGTTGAACCAAATACATTTCAGCCGTGCCCTGCCCTGGCCGGCTGTCATTTGGAAAATCGGCATTCGCCGCGTGCGGAACAAGCCTGAAGTTCTGACTTCGGCAATGACTGTAGCCATCTCTCCGGCCCGGAGTTCGGCAATGCCACGCGGGTTCAGCCGGTCTTCGTAGCGAAAGGGCAAGTAGTGAAGAAGGTCATCGATATTACGAATTCCCTTCGCGGCCAGCACGTCCGCAAGGCGAGGACCGATGCCTTTCACATATTGAACAGATGTACCCGGTTCCAGCATCGAAGAAATGTTAGCAGGAGTAGTTTGGTCTCAAGAATCAGGCCATGTCGAAAACGACAGCCAATTTTCTCCATGCTTTGGTGGCAGTGCTGGCTGGGAATGCGATTTATTTCCTGCTGGAACGGTATCTTCCTGCCGGCGCTCGGCATGCGCCATTCAAAATCGACGTGGGAATGGTAGTCGATTTCTGGTTTTGCTTGGTGGCGTTCGGAATCGTGAAGATGATCGCCGCAAGGCGCGAATCAAAAGCCCACAGGTCCTAATGGTCTCAAAAATCTAGATGTCGGCATGGTGCTCAAGCCGGAGTTTTTTCTGGATTTCGACTCCGTGCTTCTGCCACTCGCGTTGCATCTCTCGCATTTGCTTCTGCAGATCCTTTTCATGAAGCTGCCACTCCTTCTGATACTGCTCGATCTGTGGCTTGAGGTCGCTTAGATCACGGTTAATGGCTTCTTCCATCTCCGGGCCAAGATGCGCCCATTCCGAAGTTAATTCGCCCATCTCAAGGCTTTCGGCTTTAAGGTCCGGGAAATCAATTTCACTGTTCAGTTCGGATTGCTTTCGATCCGGCAATTGCAAGGTGAGCGTTTGCTCTTTCTTGTCCCGCAGAACGTTTACGCTGGCCGTGTTACTGTCCTTGCGGGCGCGCAGGGCGTGTGAAAAATCACCGGCATCGTGAACCGTTTCGCCGTTCACTTTGACGATGACGTCTCCGGCGCGGAAGCCGGCTTTTTCGGCGCGACTGCCTCGTTCGACGGAGCGGACCAGAACACCTTCTCCATTTTTGGCGCCGAAGAAATCACCGAGTTGAGGCGTGAGATTCTCAATCATCAAACCGCTGCGAACAGAAGAATGCACGACGACTACGGAAACCGGCATGTCGAATTCCGGCATCACCGGCATGGTCGGCATTTCAAAATGGAAGTCCTTCGATTTAGGACCGAAATCGTGCGCGAAGCTGTTCTTGCGGTCGCCGAGTTGCACCTTGAAGGTCATCGGCTGCCCATTGCGGCTAACGCCTAGAGTGATCACTCGTCCTGGCGGGGTTTCCCGTATCATTCGCCGCAATTGTTCGACGCTCGCGATCTTCTCGCCGTTTAAGGTAAGAATGACGTCCTGTTCCTTGAGCCCTGCTTTGCCCGCGGGCGCATCCTGATCCACCATCGTGATCTCGACGCCGGATTCTTCTTTCAGATGCAAGGTGCCAAGGCGCTCAGGGGTAATGTCTTGCGTATCGACCCCAAGATAGGAACTACCGCCAAAGTCGTCGCTGGAGAAGCCGTAGACTTCGCCACGCGGAAGCGGGGCGGCATAAGCCGCCGCTGCGAGAAGCAATGTCATTAGTGCGGTAATAGGAATTACGCGTAGCATGAGTACCTCCCAATTTCGATTAATGGCTGGCTCGCCGGAACGAAATGTCTCCGGTTGTGGTCTGCACCTTAAGCGTCGGCCCGCCGCCATTCAAATCTCCTTCCGCTGAAACCGTCTTCGGACCATAATCCCCACCCTCGGTGGTGACCCGGATTTCAGGGAAGTCGGAATGTATGTTGTGGCCGTTCGCCACCTCGATTGAAGCCCGAACGCTGAGGTTCACGTTGGGAACGATATACACAGTAATGTCCCCGGCGGCTGTCTCTAAGGTCGAGTTGTTGCGCTGGCCGCCTGAGGGGATCAACTTGACCTCAATGCCGCCTGCGCCGGTCTCAGCCCGGGCAGAAGGAACTCCCCACAGTTCAATCGAACCGCCGCCGGTCTCCGCCTGGACTGGCCCCTTGGCGGAATTCAGATGAATGCTTCCACCGCCGGTGGAAATCTCTGCAGGGCCACCGATGTCACCCAGATCGATTCCACCACCGCCGGTGCTGGCTTTCACTCGGCCATCGCAATGCTCCAGATGAATGCTGCCGCCACCGGTTTCGAGTTCAGCCCCTTGTCCTCCAGATACAACCGTTACGCTGCCACCGCCGCTTTCGGCAATGATCTTTCCCTTTGCGGAGTTGACGTGGATCGAGCCGCCGCCGGTGTGGAGACTGACGTCTGATGCCACTGTTCCAACGTCGATGCTGCCACCGCCGGTCTCGGCATTGATGGCGCCACCAATATCGTCCAAGCGGATATTACCCCCGCCACTTTCAGCGCTCACACGGCCCGAGATTCCGGTCGTGGCGACGCTGCCGCCGTCGGTTTCGACCTTCACTTCCTCCATGTCGCGAGGAACGCTGACGGTGAATTCTCCGGAAAACCGGTGCGGGTGACCGCCTCCCTCCCAGTCCGCGACGATCCAGGCCGTGTCTCCACGGACGTAGGTGCTAATCTTGTAGTTCTCAAATTCGTGTCGAGCCTTTTGCTCGGAACCGCTGTAGGAATGATTTCGAATGGTATAGTCGATGCTCTGCTGAGAGCCGCCATTGATTTTTACGGATCCGACGTCAACCTTCACGCGAAGAATTCTGGCGGCAGATAGAGATCCTGTGATCTCCTGCGTCCAATTTCCGCCATCGCCATAGATACGACCTTGCTGCGCCACCGCCAGCGGCAAAGCCAGCAGGACAAACGCAACGGATTTGAAGACTCGTTTCAAAATTCCACCTTTCCTATCTCATCCTCACCCACTTTGAATTTCTTGCTATCCATTAATCAAATTCCGGCAATTGAGCCAGCATGATACGCGCCTGAGACTTGATGTATTGGTTCGGATCGCGCTCCGCCAGGCTCGCCAATACGGCGCGGACGCTGCTATCAGCGCGAACTGGTTCCAGCAGGCGCAACGCTTCGGTACGAACCCCAGGATTGGCGTCGTTCATCAGCGCTTCCAGCACGGCGTCGCGAACACGCGGGTCGCTTTTGACGTAAGCTCCGAGACCGTCGAGCGATTTCAGGCGGACTCCGGGATTCGAGTCATATCGCAATGCATAAGTCAGCGCTTCGCGAACATGCGTATCGTTCGGCTGCTGCGTCAGGAGGTCCACAGAATCCATACGTACGCCCGAGTTGTAATTGTTTCGAGCCGCAAATAGCAGCAACTGCTGAATTCGCTGATCGTTCAGAGAACCTTGGGCTTCCTGGGTCGACACCGTGTCGTACTTAATGCTGATTTTGTTGGAACCGGGCTCCTGCGAAACGGAACGAATGCCAGCAATGGAAGATTCGGCCGGCTGAATTGCGGCGCCGGGAACGATTGAGCTGACGTTGGCGGCATTGCTCGCAATTTTGTAGGTGGCGCCAATTCCGGCGGCGAAACCAAGAATGAAGAGAACGGTGGCCAATGCGGGAGAGAAACGAACTTGCCGAAGCCATGCACCGGGATCAAAAACCATTCGATGCCAGAAGGTCCCGGGCTTCGTTGTTTCAAGCGCTTCCTGCAGGCGCATGCGAGAGGCGGCTACCAGATTGGGAGAAGGTTCCTCGACCGGCAACTCAGACAGCACGGCGTGAAACTTGCGGGTCGACTTCAGTTCGGCAGTGCAATCGGTACAGCGGGCCAGGTGCTGTTCGAGTTCGTAGCGTGCGTCATCCGGCAACTCGTTATAAACGTACAGGAGGACGTTTTCTTTAACCCATTCACATTTCATAGTTCCACTCGTTTCACTGCGGAGCTGACAGGCCAGATGGCCGCGCTCCAAGAATTCAGCGCATATCCGCCAGAGCGCCACGCAATTTCTGCGTAGCGCGAAATAATGTGTTCTTAGCCGTTTCTTCGGTCGTGTTGAGCACTTCGCCTACCGTTCTCAACTTCAAGCCATGGTAGTGCTTAAGCTCGAAAACCATTCGCTCCCGCGGGGTCAATTTTTCCAGGGCATTGCTGATCCTGCTCGCGAGTTCGCGGCTCATCAGGTCTCGCTCGGGGTTTGCCGCAGCGCGGCCATCAGGCACTCGATCCAGCACGTCATACTGCTCTCCCGTGGAGTCGGTTGCAACCGGCGGCTCTTCTTTTCGTACTTGCCTTTTGCGCAGGTGATCGAGGCAGAGATTGGTCACGATCCGGTAAATCCACGTATAGAACGAGCATTCAAACCGAAAGTTCCCGACACTCTTGTATGCCTTAAGAAAGGCTTCCTGATAAATGTCCTGGGCTTCGTGCTCGGAACCTGTGAGATGAACGGCCAAGCGCAACACCGCCTGATCGTAGTGCCGCACTAGCTCCTCGAAAGCCGCGCGATTGCCGCGCTGCGCTTCGCGGACCAGTAAAGTGTCGTCAATACGGCCTAGACTGTGGCCAGCCATAAGGCCCCGAGTGGGGGAATTCTGGGTGCCGGTAGCTTCGCGTTGTCCTGCTCTCTCAGGAGAGCAAGTGCCAACCGTAAATGGTAAAGTCCACGCATCGGCCGGCATATATTTTCTGTGTCCTCGATTGCGCCGGGCTCCTTTTTTCCGATCTTCCCGGTTGCATAGTATGGACGTGTCAAAACGAGAACCGTAAGCAGAAATATTGCCATTTTGGCGGGATCCTTGCCTGTTGCGATCGCATGTAAGAAGTTGCTGGCACGAAGCTTAGAAGCAAATACAAAAGAGAAACCCGGCTGCGTAGGCCGGGTAGTTTAGGTCAGTCTTGCCAGTTGGGCTACTCAGCGACCGCCTCTTTTTCGATGAGGACCTTCAAGTGAGTAGTCACATCCTTATGCAGCTTGATGGGCACGGTGAACTCGCCAAGCGTTTTCAAAGGCTCGTGCAACTGCACCTTGCGGCGATCCACGTTGAACCCCTTCTTCTCCAGAGCCTCAGCAATATCACCGGAAGTGACCGACCCGAAGAGCTGCTCATGCTCTCCGGAACGCCGCACGAAATTGACGGACAATCCGTCGAACTGCTTGGATAGCTCTTCGGCTTGCGCCTTTTCCTTGGCCGAGCGCCGGACAGCGGCGGCTCTCATCTGCTCGATGACAGCCTTGTTGCTGGCTGAAGCTTCAATCGCCAGTTTGCGCGGCAGAAGATAGTTGCGTCCGTAGCCTTCGGCCACTTTCACGACGTCGCCGCGTGAGCCCAACTTTGCCACATCTTCTTTGAGTATGACTTCCATGTATGACTCCGATCAAATTTGTGTAGGACGGGCGTCCCGCCCGTCCGGTTCGCCCCGGAGGGCGACGTACAGCTATGACGCGCGGCCGGCAAATGGCAGCAGGGCGATATTGCGAGCCTGCTTGATTGCCGAAGACAATCTGCGCTGGTGCGGCGTGCAAACGCCGGTTAAGCGGCGAGGGACGATTTTCCCGCTCTCAGCCACAAACTGTGCGAGCAGCCGTGTGTCCTTGTAGTTAATTGCCTCAATTTTTTCCACGCAGAATTTGCAGACCTTTTTGCGCCGGAAATACTTGCGACCGCCACCTTCTCCACGGCCACCGGGTCCTCCGGGGCCACTGCGAGGCGGACGGCGCTCCGGTCGCTCCGAGCGCTCCGGAGCGGAGGTTCCACCCTCTGCTGGTGCTGCTGATGTTGGTCTAGTTTCGTCAGCCATAATGCTCCTTGAAGAATCTGTCGTTGGTCGTTCGTCGTTGGGATCTTGGCGCGGCCGTCGTTAATTCGCGGACGACCGAACGCGCATGACGAACGGCGTTTTTATGCGGTTGCGGCCGGCGCTTCTCCTGCCGTTGCTGCTTCCGTAGCTGCAGCGGCGGTTGAGGTCTTGCGGCGCGCATCCCGTATTGCCTTTATCTTGTCGAGGCGCTTCTGCTCCTCATCGATCCGAACCGTCAAGAACTTGATCACGGGCTCGGTCACGCGCAGGCGGCGCTCGAGTTCGTGAATCAAGCCGCCGCTGCCCTCAACCGTCAGTAGAATGTAAATGCCGTCCTGGAATTTGCGGACTTTGTACGCCAGCCGCCGCCTTCCCATGCGTTCCACGTTCTTCACCTGTCCGGCCGACGAGGTGACAGCCGATTCCAAAGTCGAAATCAGCTTGTCTTGATCTTCTTCCGACATGTCGGGCCGAACGATGAACATCAATTCATAAGTGCGATTCATTTCTTCTCCATATCCAACTGATCTTTACCGTCTTCCGGTTTGCGATTGAAGCGGTTCATGGCCGCTGGCTCGCCTTCGGTCACGATCGCCGTAACCGCGTCTGCCGTCGCATCCAGGACCACATCCACGACTTTGAGCTGTGCCTTACGCAGCGGTGAAAGCAAGTAGCTCATGCCATCATCGATCTTGCGGTCCGGCGCGCAACCCATTCGAATCCGCAGAAAATCCTGCGTGCCCAAAGCTCCGATCAACGACTCAATTCCGTTATGCCCAGCCGAGCTGCGGTTGCGGTGCAGCCGCAAGGTTCCAAGCGCAAAATCCAGTTCGTCCTGCAAGACAACCAAATCTGCCTGGACGTTTATACCGTGCTCGGCTACAAGCTCACGGACCGAAAGCCCGCTCAAATTCATGAACGTCTCCGGCTTCGCCAACAGAACCTGCTCTGAACCAATGGTTGCGCGCGCCGTCAGTGCGCGACACTGCCGGTTCTTGACCTCAACCCGGTACCGCTCCGCGATTCGATCAACCGCGAGGAAGCCCAGGTTGTGGGGCGTGAACTGATATTCAATTCCCGGGTTGCCAAGGCCGACGATCAGCTTCACGCGTAACTAGCTCTTAGCTCCTAGCTCTTAGCTTCTGGCCAAACCACCAGCTACTAGCTGCCAGGTAATCGCTATTTCTTGTCTTTCTTCTCGGCCTTCTCAGGCTTCTCTGCAGCCTCTGCCCCCTCTTCCTCGGTCTCCTGCTTGCCCTTCTTGATGACCTCGGGTTCGGCCGGGGCTGCCGCCGCTTCGGCTGCCGCGGCTTCCGGAGTCGGTGCCGCTTCTTCCTTCACGGTGATAACGTGCGCTACCGGCTGGTTCGGGTCCGACAAAACTTTGATCTTCGCATCGGTCTTGAGATCCGCGACGCGCATGACTTTCCCGAAAACCAGCTCGGAGACATCTGCCTCAATTGCGCTGGGGATGTCATCGGGCAAACATTCAACTTCCACTTCGCGGGCGATCTGCTCCAGAATGCCGCCTTGTTGCTTCACGCCGGCAGCTTCACCCTTGAGAACGATGGGCACTTTAAGGCGAAGCTTCTCGTTCATCGCGATGCGCTTCAGGTCGATGTGCAGCAGCGATCCCTTGATCGGCTCGTACTGCCAGTCCACGATCATGGCTTTGGTTCGTTCGCCATCCAGCGTGAGATCGAAGATGGTGTTGTAGCCGGTTTGTGAGTGCAGAATGCGCGACACCTGTCGCGGGTCGACGCTGACGGGCAGCGAGTCCTTGCCTGCGCCATAAAGCACCGCAGGGATTTTGCCGCCTTTGCGCACACGCCGGGCATCGTTCTTGTCTCCGGCGCTTCGCGCCTGAGCTTCCAGTACGTTTGTTTCCGTTGCAGTAGCAGTTGCCATAACTTTGAGTCCTGTCTAAATGAATAACTTGCTGACTGATGTTTCTTCGTGAATCGACTGGATGGCACGTCCAATTAATCCAGCGATCGTCAAAACCTTGATCTTGGGCTCTTTCTGCGCCTCGCCGTTCAGCGGAATGGTGTTCGTGACCACCACTTCCTGCAGGCACGATTTCGCGATATTCGCGACCGCCGGCCCGGACAGTACCGCATGCGAAGCGCAGGCGTAAATTGCGACCGCGCCGTTCTCACGCAAGGCGTTGGCAGTCTTCACCAGCGTTCCCGCCGTATCGATCAAATCGTCAATGACCAAGCAGGTTCGGCCGGCAACGTCACCGATCACGTGCATCACTTCAGCCACGTTCATTTCGACACGGCGTTTGTCCACAATGGCCAGAGCCGAATCCATTTTTTTGGCGAAGAAACGCGCCCGCTCCACGCCACCCGCGTCGGGCGAGACTACCGTTAAATTCGGCAGATTCAACTTCTTAAAATGATCGACCAGCACGGGCGACGCAAACAGGTGATCCACCGGGATATTAAAAAACCCTTGTAACTGTGGCGCATGCAAATCGACAACCAAGGCCCGGTCCGCACCCGCGGTCGTCAAAACATCTGCGACCAGCTTGGATGAAATCGGAACGCGCGGTTTATCTTTTCGGTCCTGCCGAGCATACCCGAAATACGGAATCACTGCGGTGATACGCCGCGCCGACGCCCGCTTCAGGGCATCGATCATCAGCAGCAGTTCCATGATGTGCTCATCCACCGGGTTGCAGGTCGGCTGCATGACGAAAACGTCCGCGCCACGGACATTCTCCTGAATCTGGACGTAAGCTTCGCCATCGCTAAAGCGGGTCAGCATCGCCTGGCCACGCGTCAGCCCCAGGAAAGCGCAGACTTCGTCCGCCAGTGCCTCGTTGGCAGTGCCCGAAAAGATCTTGAACTTGTCGTCGACGCGGAGCCGCGTGGGTTTGCGTTCCGGCTTCTCGTCGGGAGTCATCGCTTTCTTTTCCGTCGCTGTCGCAAGAGTGGCCATAGATCAGCTCTTAGCTGTTAGCTCTTGGCTCAAACCATTCCGCCTGTGCCACAAGCGAAAGGCTAATGGCTAAGAGCTGTGTTCTTGGCTGGGCCGCTAGGATTCGAACCTAGACAAAGTGCTCCAAAGGCACTTGACCTACCATTAGTCGACGGCCCAGTACGCTACACCTTTCCATCGACTGAGATCCTTCCCCTTCGCTAAAGCCTCAGGCTCAGGATTTCGGCAGCGGGCTCATACGCCCGCTAATCGCCTCAACCTACCAATAGTCGACGGCCCAGTAATTCAGTTTCGGGTTTCTAGTTTAAGGTTTCGAGTGGGATACGCGCCCCCAACAGAATACTAGAAACTACAAAGCTGAAACTAGAAACTTTCTCCAATACTGCCGCCGATTCAACGTAGTCGTGACTACAGCCCGTGTGCCCTTTTTATTCAGCACGGACACAGCTTTCAGAGCTGCTGGGCGGGTTCTGAACAACCCGTACACGGCCGAGCCTGATCCGGACAGCGAAGTATAAAACGCACCGGTCCGCTGCAACACACTTTTGATCTCGCGCAACTCGGGGTATCGAGGAAAGACGACTTGTTCGAAGTCGTTTTCGATCCCGGTCTGGACGAGGTCGAGAAGCGGGGTCTCGGCCCGGCCCCTGCCCAAAGCAGGGACACCGGATGAAGCCGCCAGCCAAGCAGCAACTCTTCGGCTGAACTCTGCCATTCTATCGGAGGGGCCAGAAGGCGTCAATTTAGCGCTGTCTCGCGATTGAACCGATGCGGGGGCGCCCGCGCCACATGAGTCCCACTCGGCAAAAGCTTGGGGAGTGGACACAGCGACTTCGGGAAGAGCGACGACGCAAGGAACAGCGGGCAGGTCCGGCAAGGGATAAACCTCCTCGCCTCGTCCGACACCGAGCACAGTTCCGCCTACAAGGAACAGCGGTAGGTCCGAGCCGACTTCCGCCGCAATCCGCAGCTTGTCTGAGGAAGGCAAGCGTTTCGTGAGCGCGTGTTCGAGCGCCACCAGGGTCGCCACAGCATTGCCGGACGCGGCTCCCAAGCCTCCTTGCACGGGCAGGCGTTTTTCAATGCTTATGATTATGTGCCTTCTGGCTTTGAGAGCTGCCAGAGTGCGTTCGACGATTCGATAGCACGTGTTCGAAGCGTCTTTAGGAACACGCGGGTCAGCACAGCGAATCGCAATGCCGGTTCCGCGACCGACTGCTACCCTCACGATGTCATGCAAGGCAATCGTCTGGTAGACGGTTCGCAAATCGTGGAATCCGTCTTCGCGGCGCGCACCAATGCACAGGCCAAGATTGATCTTCGCGAAGGAGCGAACATGAATCGTCATGGATTGTAGATTCTAACCACAGAGACTCGCAGACACGGAGAATTTCTGGATTTAGCTTCGGCGCTTGTGGCAGATCGCGAACTGGTAGCCGGGGTTGGCGGGAAACAACTCTGCGACTTTGCGAAGGCGTTCGGCCAGTTGGTTAGGGGCTAGAAGAGGATAGTCGCGCTCCCGCAGGTCGTAGTAATCCACGTCGATAAACAACGACAGCAGATAAATCGAGATCGCATCGGAGAACGTCGCGGCTAGGTAATCGTTCTTATGTTTTTCCGCGTCGGGACCGTGGCCGGTAGCCAGCTTTCGTGATTCCCAGGCATCGAGCGAAGTTTCGCCGCGCGCATTCCCTTCCACCTGTTTCCAAACCAGGTTGGCAAATGCGTCCGAAACGCCAGCCCGTTCCACGACCGCGTGCCCCACATTGATGTAGAACTCAAACGCGACTGAAAATTTGTCATCCATGAGCCGGGTGGAAATGAAAACGCACTGCGAATCGCCGAGTTCAAGGTTGCGGTGGCAGACCGCGTTGTCGCTCAGCGCAACGTCATAGCGGTCGGCGATCACCGTGTCATCACCCTGATTGACCGTGAGCGGCACAAAGTAATAAGCCTTGCGCTGCAACGCCGCGGCAGCCGTATCTGGGACAGCCGCGACCATTCGCTCCAGATCGGCAGCAAGGACGGTTACCTCACCGGAAATGGCATAGCAGATGCCGTTGGGGGCTTGGGAGACGGGAGTTCGGCGGACCACTTCCGCCGGAGGCCGCGTAATCGCGGGCGCTGCTTGCGACATGAAAGGTATTCTATCGCACCCAGGAGACTTTCTCTGGAATCGCTTCGTCGCATCACCAGCACGGCGGCTATAGAATGAAATGTGCAGCCAAGACAGGCAGAAGCTCACGTTCCGCGATGGTATCTCGTGCCTTTGCGGGTTCTCCTCATCGGCTTCTTCGTAGCCTTGATGTCGTTTGCCGTCAGTCTATTCGTGGGGATTTGGATCATTGTCATCAAAGCGCGGCTGCGAGGCTTCCACCCCAATATGACTCTCGCCTATCGCCATGTGGCATTCCCGGTCGCGGCGACAGCGGCGTTGGTCGCCATCATCGTGGCCGCTGTTGTGGAGCTACGGCACTTTCGCCAGGCCAAGGCGTTGGCTGAGATCGCGAGAGCCAGCCGATAGCCCTTCGGACCTTCTCACCACTAAGGACACAAAGGAAATCCTCCAGCAGCCACAGCGGTACTATGAAAACATGCCGGTTAGAGCCGCGACCAAACCTACACTGACCATTGTCAAGTCCGAGCAGCTCAGAAAAGTTGACTGGCTGGTCCACGGAATTTCGACTCGTAGGGGTGGATTCTCGCGAATGTATGGCGGGCGGGCCCTGAATCTGGGCTTCACCAAAGATGATTCCCGTGAAGCTGTCGAGCGAAATCGCCGCGCGTTTCTGAAGCAGGCAGGCGCGAAGTCCGTCCGCGACCTTTGGCCGTTGATCACAGTTCGCCAGGTTCATTCTGATGTCATTCACTGCGTCGATACGGCTTCAGACCGTCAACTTACGGGCGATGGTCTGGTGACCTCGACGCCGGGAATTCTGATCGCGATTCAGACGGCGGATTGCCTGCCGCTGATTCTGGTTGATTCGAAACGCCGCGCCGTAGGAGTGTTTCACGCGGGCTGGCGCGGAACGCTGAAGCGAATTGCCGAAAAAGGCGTGGGCGAAATGCGGCGCTGCTTCGGTACCGAGCCTCGCCATATGAAAGCTGCCATCGGCCCTGGAATTCACGGCTGCTGTTACGAGGTCGGCGAAGAAGTCCGGCAGAAATTCGAATCGCAATTTGCCTACGCGGCGGGCCTGTTCCGCGAGGTCAAAGAATCGGACGTTGTTCGCGACAAGTATCCGCTGCTGTTTCTCACCGCGCGAGCGCCCGGCCATAGCGAACTGCCAACCAGAATGTTCCTGGACTTAGTAGAAGCCAATCGTCGCCAGTTGGTAGATGCGGGAGTGCCTGCCAAGAACATTGACGCTTCAGAGTTGTGTACCGCCTGTCGACCGGACCTGCTGTTTTCATACCGGGCCGAAAAAGGGATCACGGGCAGGATGATGGGAGTGGCCGGAATACGGCGAGCCGAGTAGACCAAGCGTCTTTCAGACTATTTTCCTGCTGACTTTAACCGTTGCTCCAGGGCATCCACTTCGTCGCGCATGCCTTGCGGCAATCTGTCGCCGAACCTTGCGAAGTGCTCGCGGATGCGCGGCACTTCCGCCAACCAGCCCTCGATGTCTACGTTCAGCAGCTTCGAAATTTTCTCAGCAGACAGATCGAGCCCCTTCATGTCCAGGTCCGCAGGATTGGGAAGCAAACCGATCGGCGTTTCCGCGGCGTGAACCTTGCCCTCGCAGCGATCGAAAACCCACTTCAGCACGCGGCTATTCTCTCCGTAGCCGGGCCATAGAAACTTGCCGTTCTCATCCTGGCGGAACCAATTCACGTAAAAAATCTTGGGCAGATTGGACGAGCGCTTGCCGATCTCCAGCCAATGGCCGAAATAGTCGCCCATGTGATATCCGCAGAATGGAAGCATCGCCATGGGGTCGCGGCGCAACTGTCCCACTTTGCCGACGCTGGCTGCAGTGGTTTCACTGCTCGCGGTCGCTCCCAAAAAAGTTCCATGTTGCCAATTGAAAGATTCCGTCACCAGTGGAACTACGCCGGCCCTGCGTCCGCCGAACAGGATAGCGTCAATGGGAACTCCTCTGGGATCCTCCCACTCGGGAGCGATCACCGGGCATTGCTTGGCCGGAGCGGTAAACCGGGCATTCGGGTGTGCGGCTTTGCGGCCGGAGAGCGGGGTCCAGGGCCGTCGGAGCCAGTCGACGAGCTCGGCTGGCTTTTCAGGTGTCATGCCCTCCCACCACACATCGCCATCCATGGTCACCGCGCAATTGGTGAAGATGGAATTGCGGGTCACGCTCTGCATGGCATTCGCATTGGACTTCGTGCTGGTGCCGGGGGCGACGCCGAAAAAACCGGCCTCGGGGTTGATGGCATACAAGCGCCCGTCGGAACCGAACTTCATCCACGCGATATCGTCACCGACGGTTTCCACTTTCCAGCCGGGAATGGTCGGGATCAGCATGGCGAGGTTTGTCTTGCCGCAGGCAGACGGGAAAGCGCCGGTGATGTACTTCGCCTCGCCGCTCGGACTGATGAGCTTGAGGATGAGCATGTGCTCGGCCATCCAGCCCTCGTCACGGGCCTGGACTGAGGCAATTCGGAGGGCGTGGCACTTTTTGCCGAGCAGCGCATTTCCGCCGTAGCCCGAGCCGTAAGACCAGATTTCGCGGGTTTCCGGGAAGTGGCAAATGTATTTGAGGCTGGGATTGCAAGGCCAAGTGGAATCCTGATCGGTAGGTCCCAACGGTGCGCCGATGGAATGCAAGCCTCGGACAAAATGGCCGTCCGCTCCCAGCGCGTCGAGTACCCGCGTTCCGACTCGCGCCATGGTGTGCATGTTCGCCACAACGTAGGGTGAATCGGTGACTTCTACTCCGATTTTGGCAATCGGGGAGCCGATTGGGCCCATGCTATAGGGGATCACGTACATAGTTCGGCCTTGCATCGATCCTGCGTAGAGCTTGCGCAGAGTCTCTTTCATCCGGGCCGGATCTTCCCAATTGTTGGTTGGCCCGGCATCTTCCTTACTGAGGGAGCAAATATACGTCTGAGCTTCCACGCGGGCTGTATCGGCTGGATTGGAACGTACCAGAATGCTGTTGGGCCGCTTTTCCTGGTTGAGAGGAATGGCGACTCCTGAAAGGGTCATGAGCCGCATCATCTCCTGATATTCGTCCGGCGATCCGTCGCACCAATGCACCTGCTCGGGTCGGCACAATTGGGCGACCTCTTCCACCCACTGTGTGAGTTGCTTATTGGTGCTCGGCCCGGCGTTCACTTCCATGGTGAGACTTGCCATAAGAAAAGGTCTCCTGTAATCACAGCTGTGCGCGCTGGATACAGAGTCGGCCGAAAACGCGGCCCAGAAAAAAATTCGTCCGAAGCGCGGACGTTTTAGGATGCGAGTTACTGGGCTGTGAGTTCTTTGTGGCGCCGACGTTTACCACTTGCGCTACAGCACTCCCTTAAAACGACCTAATATTGTGCCTCGTTTGCAGCCAGCTTGACAATGACCAACTATGGCAAGTGATTCGGTACCTGCAACTTAGACAGTGACCGCGCCGCGCGCTCCGGACTCTTCGGTGACTACTGCTTCGAGATGGGAAAGGGTTTGCGGAACAGTCAAGGAGTACATTTCCTGTCCGACTCCGTCGCCGGATTCCAGCGCAATTTTTAGAAAATGGCCGGCGATTTCGATGGCCAAGGGATCGGTAATCAGCTTTCCAGTACGCTCCCGGTATTCAGTCCACGCCGGCATCGGCAGCGCAACCCACACCGGACGTCCGTCGACCAGGAACTTGATATCGGCGGCATCAGCATGGCGCGTCGCAATGGCCAACATCAGGGCCTGGTAGATGCAATGCACTCGCTTCTTCGTCCAGCGGTCTACCGCGTGAAAGTCTTTGTAAGAGTCCACCAAAAAACTATAGCGGAGGGCTTGCAGTCAGGGCAAACTTGCAGGACGGTCGTGTGTCTCGGTGTGTCGGTGGTGAATTACTATTTAGCCATGAAGAACATTGGCATTCTTCTGTCGGGGCGCGGTTCTAATTTCGAGGCAATCGCAAGGAACGTCAGCAATGGGCAAATCCCGAACGCGCAAATTTCTGTGGTCATCTCAAATCGCGCGGCGGCTCGGGGCCTGGAAATTGCCAGGAATTTCGGAATCGAAGCGCTTGTGATTGCGTCTAAGGGCAAAGAACGCAAGGATCACGACCGAGAGGTGGTTGCCGCGCTGCAGAAGCATAAAGTCGATTTGATTTGTCTGGCTGGATACATGCGCCTGCTCTCACCCTGGTTCGTTCGACAGTTTCCGGGCCGCATCCTCAATATTCATCCTTCATTGCTACCCGCTTTCCCAGGTTTGGAAGCACAACAGCAGGCGTTTGCGTATGGAGTGAAAGTTTCCGGCTGCACGGTTCATTTTGTTGATGAGGAACTGGATCACGGCGCGATTATCGTTCAGAAGGCCATCTCGGTTCTCGATAGCGACACCGAGCAGACATTGACTGCACGAATTCTGGAGCAGGAACACATCGCCTATACCGAAGCAATCAAGATCGTGCTCGAGGGGAAATACGAAATCGTGGGGAGGCGGCTCATCGCCAAAAGTCAGAAGTGAGGAGTTAGAAGGGAGAAGTAATCCACTAACACGGAACGTGACAGATAGCACGCCTGCCAGCCTGCAGTACGACGAATATAAGTTCATGCAGGATGGTCGTGACCATTCTCGCTGCTTCCATCTGCATTCTGACTTCTTCCTTCTGCATTCCATATAATGCAGTGAATGTCTTCCTTCGCTTCTGTTGACGACCAACTCGCTTATATCAAAAAAGGAACCGCGGAAATCATCCGCGAAGAAGAATTGCGCGCCAAGCTGGAGCGGTCCCGAACCTCGGGCAAGGCTCTTCGCGTGAAGCTCGGCATGGATCCCACTGCGCCGGATCTCCATCTTGGGCACACGGTGATTCTGCGCAAGCTGAAACACTTTCAGGATCTCGGGCACACGGCGATTTTCCTGATCGGCGATTTCACTGGGATGATTGGCGATCCGACCGGGCGTTCCGCGACGCGGCCGCCGCTCAGCGCGGAAGACGTCACCCGCAATGCCAAAACTTACATGGCGCAGGTTTATAAGATTCTTTCGCCGGAGAAGACCGAGGTTCGATTCAATACCGAGTGGTTCGACAAAGTAAAGTCGGCAGACTGGATCAGGCTTGCGGCAAAGTTCACCGTTTCCCAGATGCTCGAGCGCGAAGACTTTCATCAACGGTTCAAAGATGAAAAACCAATTGCCCTGCATGAACTGCTGTATCCACTCGCCCAGGGCTACGATTCGGTCGCGCTCAAGGCCGATGTTGAGTTAGGCGGCACCGATCAGAAATTCAACCTGCTGGTCGGACGCGAAATGCAGCGCGGTTACGGGCAAGAGGCGCAAGTTGTGCTGACCACGCCGATTCTGGAAGGGCTGGATGGCGTGCAGAAGATGTCGAAGTCGCTGGGCAACGCGATCGGCATCAACGAGCCGCCGCTGGAGATGTACGGGAAAATCATGTCCATCTCCGATGAGATGATGTGGCGATACTACGAACTGCTAACGGATGAGCAGAGCTCGGAAATTGAAAAGATGAAGCGGGAAGCTCATCCCATGCAAGCCAAGAAGGACCTGGCACGGCGGATCGTGACCGATTTTCATTCGGCTGAAACCGCTGCAAAGGCGGGAGAGGACTGGGCCAAGCAGTTTCAGAAAGATGAAGTACCGGCAGATATCGAGCGGGTTGAAGTGCAATCGGATGGGCTGAAGGGAACGCGCCTGGAGGACGGTCGTTGGAACGTTCGGCTCGACAAACTGCTCGCTCGAAGCGGGTTGGCGGAGTCTGTCAGCGATGCGTCCCGCAAAATCAAACAGAAAGCCGTGAGTGTCGACGGCGCAACCGAAGCTCGACTGGAAATTGCGATGTCCATCCCCGGCGAAGTTGTAATCCGCGTTGGCCGCAAGATCAAAAAAGTATCATTGTCATCCTGAGCGCAGCCGACGATTCGCTTGCGAATCGGGTGGCGGAGTCGCAGGACTCTATTCCCTTCACACTTCCTACGCACACGACGGGAGTTCTCTCGCCGCAAGGCGACGGTGGCAATGCTTTGACGCACCGATGTCGCAATCCAAAGAGGGATCTTTCGACTGCGTATGGCTGTCGCGAGCGAGAGCCCCTACTCCGCTCAAGATGACATACTGCAGAATTTAAGCGATAAAATTGGTTTCATGAGCACCCAAGTAAGTCCGCCGGCTCCTGGCAGCGCCAGCGCGGTCAAACTCCCCATCTACATGGATAACCATGCAACTACGCCGCTGGATCCGCGGGTGCTTGAGGCCATGCTGCCCTACTTCACGGAAAGGTTCGGCAACGCGGCGAGCCGCAGTCATTCGTTTGGATGGATTGCTGATGAGGCGATCAAAACCGCGCGTCAGCAAGTAGCAAACCTCATTGGCGCCGCGCCGGAAGAGATCGTCTTCACCTCGGGAGCAACGGAAAGTGACAATCTCGCGATTAAAGGTGTCGCCGAGATGCACCGCTCCGAAGGCAATCACATCATCACCGTGGTCACTGAACACAAAGCCGTGCTGGATAGTTGCAGGCACCTTGAGAAGTACGGGTATCGCGTGACTTACTTGCCGGTTGCTGCTGACGGGTTGATCGATGTTGAGGAACTGAAGCGGGCCATGGACGAGCAGACGATTTTGGTCTCGGTCATGGCAGCCAACAACGAGATTGGGACTTTGCAGCCGATCACTGAAATTGCAAGAACGTGCCGCGAGCGCGGTGTGATCTTTCACACCGATGCCGCGCAGGCGGTCGGCAAGATTCCGCTCGATGTGCAGAAACAAAATATCGACCTGATGTCGATCGCCGCTCATAAAATGTACGGACCGAAAGGTATGGGAGCACTTTACGTTCGTCGAGGGGTGGAATTGACGGCGATTATTGATGGCGGCGGCCATGAACATGGCATGCGCTCGGGAACCTTGAATGTCCCGGGAATCGTGGGACTTGGAAAAGCAAGTGCGATCGCGGCCGAAGAACTGCCCCAGGAATCCTGCCGCCTTGCCGGTTTGCGAAACCGCCTGATGGAAAAAATCACGGCTGGGGTTGATGGAGCTATCGTAAACGGCTCGATGGAGCGGCGATTGCCGGGAAATCTCAATCTCAGTTTTGCGGATGTCGATGGACAGGCGTTGATGATGGGCCTGCATGACATCGCCGTCTCCAGTGGCGCCGCTTGCACCTCGGCAAAGATGGAATCGTCCTTCGTTTTGAAGGCAATCGGAGTCAGTGACGATCTTGCGCACAGCTCAATTCGGTTCGGTATTGGGCGGTTTAATACCGAAGCTGAAGTGGATTTTGTGGCTGATCGAGTTGTCGAAGCAGCTCGCGGACTGCGCGAGTTGTAGTGACAATCGCGCTCCAAGCGCTGAGATCACCCTCACTTTTTACCTGCTTTTGACAAAAGTACGGCGCGCCGGGCCTAAACTGTCGCCCATTCCGACTTCCTCCTGAGGAGAGCGCCATGTTAAAACCTATGCGGATTTTGGGGCTTCTGGCGATGTTTGCAGCCACAGCTGCTGCGCAACAATACACAGTCACCGATCTCGGCACGTTTCCTGGTGGGAACAGTAGCGTCGCATACAAGGTCAACAATGCAGGACAAGTCGCCGGCAACTCCAATTTGCCCGGAAATGCGTACGGCCACGCTTTTATATTCCAGAATGGTGGGTTAACGGACTTAGGGACGCTGACCGGAACGTGGAGCGTAGCATTCCAGGTCAACGCTTCCGGCCAAGCTGCCGGATATGCGCCCTTAGCTGATGGAAGTGACCGCGCGTTTATTTTCAGCAACGGTCAAATGACCGCGTTACCCACATTAGGCGGTGGCTTTAGCGATGGATATGCCATCAACGATTTCGGGCAAGTCGTGGGTGCATCCGGCACGAGCGACGGCGACACTCATCCGTTTCTGTTCAGCAACGGAACAATGACTGACTTGGGCACATTGGGATCTCATGGCTCCATGTTTTGGAATACTGGGCTTGGCGTAAACAATCTGGGCGAAGTCGTGGGTTATTCCTACGATGCCAATGGAAATTTCTTCGGATTTCTCTGGAGCAACGGCACGATGCACAAGATCGGCACCTTGGGTGGGCTCTGGAGCGAGGCGTGGGCCATCAATGATTCTTCCCAGGTCACCGGCAGCGCATACACAAAAGGTGATCTCGGGACACATGCCTTCTTATTCAGCAAAGGCAAGATGATCGACATTGATGGACGCGGAGCAACCAGCAGCATAGGCTGGGCCATCAACAATCATGGGGTCGTGGTAGGCCGATTCGATGTCCCGAACGGATATCGCGCATTTATCTCGACCGGCAAGCTGCAAGACCTGAACACCATGATTCCGGCCAATTCTGGATGGATTCTCGAAGAGGCCCGCGGCATCAATGACGCTGGGCAAATCAGCGGCTACGGCTTTCACAACGGCAAAGAGCGCGGGTTCCTGCTCACGCCGGTCAAGTAAAGAAAAAGGCGCGGCTGCAGGCCACGCCTTGCTTGCAGATTGAAAGCTAACCAACCGTCGCGGGGACCAACTCCTCCATATTCGCTTCGCGCAGGAATTTTGCCGCCTCTTCGGGCGGCGTCGGGTTAATGTAAAACCCGGTACCCCACTCAAAACCGGCGGTCTTTGTCAGCTTCGGCATGAACTCGATATGCCAGTGATAGTGATCATTCGTCGGGTCCTGTACCGGAGAGGTGTGGATCACGAGGTTGTAGGGAGGATTGTCCAGTACTCGATCAGCCCGCGTAAGCAGGTTCTTCAGCGCCTTCGCCAGGTTCTCAAACATGTGTGACGATGAGTTCTCAAACGCCGATTCATGCTGTTTCGGCAGAATCCACGTCTCGAAGGGAAACCGCGGGGCGTAAGGAGCCAGCGTGAGAAAATCCTCGTTTTCGGCCACGACGCGAATGCCGGACTCGGTCTCCTGCCGGATGATGTCGCAGAAAACACAGCGCTCTTTGTAAATGTAGTACTGCTTGGCGCCCTCGATTTCCTCAGTCAGGTATATCGGGAGCATTGGCAAAGCAATCAACTGGGAGTGCGCGTGCTCGAGGGATGCGCCAGCAGCTTCGCCGTGATTCTTGAAGATCAGAATGAACTTGAAGCGGCGGTCTTTTTTCAGATCGAGGATGCGGTCTCGAAAGGTCCACAGCACATCTTCAATACGCTTAGGCGCCAACGTGGCAAGGGTCGCGTTGTGATCGGGAGTTTCGATGATCACTTCGTGAGCCCCAATGCCGTTCATGCGGTCAAACATACCTTCGGCTTGGCGGTTCAGGCTGCCTTCTATACCCAGGGCCGGAAACTTATTGGGCACCACACGGACTGTCCAACCCGGGGCATCGCGCTGCGGTGGCGGGCCTCCATTCGGATTGGGACGATAGGCTTGAATTTCCGGTGGCGTCTTGCTCTCGTTTCCATAGCAGAACGGGCAAAATCCGCCCTTGATCTTTACCGCGTCACGCGCAAAATCGGTGGGCCGTTTGGCCCGGTCGGTGGAGATGATCACCCAGCGGCCAACGATGGGGTCTTTTCTGAGCTCAGGCAATGACTAAATCCTTTCAATATGAGGGCTAAAACCGTTAAGGTAAATTTTACCTCACAGGGAAGGCACTCTGAAACAGCTCAAAACGCGGCTGGCTGAAGTGCGAGTCATAATACACCGAAAGTACATCGAAACGCCATTGGCACGGGTGTGCCATGTGGCGGAGGTAATCTCTCGAAACCGCAATCAGGGCGCGCTGTTTGTCGTGGTCGACGGCTGCTTCGGCAGGTTTGATGTCCAGGGTCGTGCGCGTCTTCACTTCGACAAAACACAGAACGTCTTTGTCCCATCCGATTAAGTCGATTTCGCCGTGATGATGGGGTGAGCGAAAGTTTCTTGCCACCATCACATAGCCAAGGCGTCGCAAATAGAAGTACACGTCTTCTTCCCCACGTTGACCGATGCGCTGGTGGGTTGGACGCTGGTCAGAATGAAGAGTACGGTCCGCAATCCAGTCGAGACTTCGAACTAACGCACTGGTCAGGCGGCCGGGGGACATTTTTCCAGAGAATACTTCGTTCGGCAGGCACAAGCAGTGACTGGTATCACTTTCAAAAATGAGGAAAACGCGGCGCTATTCGCCGGAGGCTTCGCATGCCAGAGTTTGCGGAGGCGGCGTACCGGGAAGACTAACGGCTGGCAAACTAGAGCACGCGAATTTTGGGGCAGTATTCACGAGAACTACTCCGGCCATCGCGATTCCGCCGCCGAGCAAAGAGAGAAATCGCGGCACTTCTCCCAGCCAGATCCAGGCGATTCCGATCGCCAGCACGGGGATGATGTAGAGCAAAGTGCTGGTTCGTCCCGCGGGGCCATGAGATAACACATAAGCCCAACCCACATAGGCCAATGCGCCAGGGAAGATCCCCAGATAAATCACTGCTAACGTGACGTTCACCGGAGCGCCGGGAAACACATGCCACATCCCTCTGCTGAACGGCAGCATGAAGAGCGTTCCCATCCAAATGGAATACGCAGTGAACTCGAGCGCACTGTAACGGCGCAGGAACTGCTTCTGCTGAATGATGTAAATGGCTGAGGTGATCGCGGCCGCCAAAATGATGAGAGCTTGGGGCGAAAGGCGAATGCCATCTCCTTCCCCGCTAGCAATCAGCGCCACTCCGGCGAAGCTGACGAGTGCGCCGAGCCAACCACGACGAGAAATTCGTTCGTGAAGAGCGAGGGCGGCAAACAACGCCGTCCAGATGGGCACGGAGGCAATCAGCAGGCTGGCTGAGCCTGCGCTTACGCGCGTCTCGCCGTAATTCAACGCGAGATTATAGAAGGTGATGCCGATGATGCCGCTCAACGCAAGGCCAGGCACATCTCGCCATTCAGGCCAGCGAAAGTGCGCGAGGCCGGCATAGACCGCCAGAGTGATAGAGGCGACAATGAACCGCAAGACGGCTAACTGTCCCGGCGAATAGGCGCGCAGCCCCGCACGAATTCCTGCAAATGCCGATGCCCAGAGCAGCAGCGTGGCGCCGAGCACGAGAAGCACACGAATTGTGAACTGCGGCTTCATGAAATTCAGTTGAGTATGCCCCACCCAGGCCGGGCGCATGGGTGGGGATTTCGGTTTGTCGCGAGGACGGGCTACGCGCTCTTGCCGACCGTCGCAATCGCGTCTTCGAGAGTGTCGATGGCGACGTCTGCTTCTTCTTTGGTCACGATCAGTGGGGGAGCGATGCGGATGGTGCTCGGTCCGCAGCCGAGGAAGAGAATGCCGCGTTCGAAGGCGTGCTCGACAATCCGGTCGCGCTCGGCGTTCGCGTATTCTTTCGTCTTCTTGTCTTTGACGATCTCAACTCCGACCATCAGGCCGCGTCCGCGCACATCACCAACCAGTTTGTGTTTGCTGGGCCAATCGGCCATGCGCTTCAGCATGTGATTGCCGACTTCGCTTGCGTTGCGCAGCAGGTTTTCTCTTTCGATAACGTCCAAAGTTGCCATAGCGGCAGCAATGCAGACCGGATTGCCTCCGAACGTAGAAGCGTGCGATCCGGGCGCCCAGTCCATGATGTCGGCTTTGGTGATCACCACGCCGAGCGGCATGCCGGACGCGATTCCCTTCGCCGAGCAGACCATATCCGGCTGCACACCAGTGTGTTCCACAGCCCACCACTTACCAGTGCGACCAACGCCGCTTTGCACTTCGTCGACGACCAGCATGATGCCGTGACGATCGCAGATGCGCCGCAGTTCCTGCATGAAAACCGTGGGAGCGATGACGTATCCGCCCTCGCCCTGAACCGGCTCCACAAAAATCGCCGCGACTTCTTCGGGTGGCAGGGTTGTCCGGAAGAGCTTCTCTTCAATAAACCGAGCGCAACTCAGAGCGTAAGCCTCGGAATCCTGAACTCCGGCGCGATAGATGTCCGGATAAGGAATATGGGTCACCCCCGGTACGAGCGGGAAAAAGCGCCGCTTCTGTTGCGGTTTCGATGCCGTCAGCGACAGCGCACCCATCGTGCGCCCGTGAAATGCGCCATAGAAGGCGATGATGTTCTGTCGCTTGGTGTGATAGCGTGAGAGCTTCAGCGCGCATTCAATCGCTTCTGTGCCCGAGTTTCCGTAATAGATCTTGTGCGGGCCCGGCATGGGAGCAATCTTCGAAAGCCGCTCCGCCAGCGCCACCATGTTCTCGTAATAGAAATCCGTACCTGACATGTGGATCAGCTTGCCCGCCTGTTGCTGGATGGCCTCGACCACATGAGGGTGACAATGGCCGGTCGAAGTTACGGCGATGCCGGCGGAGAAGTCGAAAAACTCATTCCCGTCAACATCGGTGACAACGATCCCCCGGCCCTCACGAGCAACCAATGGATAAGAACGCGTGTAGGAGGGAGAAATGTACTTGGTATCGCCCTCAAGAACACGCTTCGCATTGGGACCGGGCAAAGCGGTCTTGATCTTCGGTGCAGTCATAGTTGTGGTTGGCATGGGATCCTCCAAAGCGGTCGTTGATCGTTCGTCGTAGGTCTGGGGAATTCCCGAAAATTGCGGATTTTGATCCGCATCGGAAACTCACGATTCAGGAGGATCTGAAGCTAGTCGCTACCGAAAAGACTAGGACGAAGACGGGAAGGCAGGACGGCACGATAGCGGCGCGGACAGACCAGAGACCGCAGCCAGCACACCGGCAGATGCGAATTGGAGAATTGATGACGCATCGCTACACATTCCAAGTTCAGTATAGCTCATCGTAAGTTGTTGCGTAACCCCCAAAGATAGTGCCCGTTGGTCACGATTACTTTCTGCAGATGAGCATTTCAAAGAACAACTTCGCTGCAAAATTCACCGCATCCGCGGCCTGAGACGGCATGTCTGATAATTTAGAGTTTCCGCCGCCATGAGCTCATCTCCTCAGCCCAGCCGATTCGCCGTGGTTGTTGCGTTCGGCCTGGTCTACTTTTTCTGGGGATCCACCTATTTAGCCATCGATATAGCGGTCGAGAAGATTCCTCCGGCCCTGATGTGCGGCATCCGGTTTCTTATTGCGGGCGTCGTGTTGCTCGCATTTTGCGGCTTGCGCGGAAGGAAAATTCTCTACCAGCCAATCCGACTACTGGAAATGGCGATCGTAGGCAATCTCCTGCTGTTGGGCGGCAATTTGACTCTCTCCTATGCAGAGACCCATATCGCATCCGGCCTGGCTGCGCTCATTGTCGCGATCACGCCGTTATGGTTCCTGGTGCTGGATAAACTCCTGCTCGGCGATCATCACATTTCGCTACGGGGCAAAATCGGATTGGGACTGGGAGTGGCGGGACTAGTGGTTCTGTTGTGGCCGCAGCTGGTTTCTGAGACTTCGTTTGGCCGAACCGAGCTGTGGTCTTCTATCAGCCTGATTGGCGGGTCTTTCAGTTGGGCGCTGGGATCAGTGCTGGCGAAGAAGTGGAAGTCCGACGATGTCGATCCATTTTCGGCCATGGCGTGGGAGATGATCGCCGCGGGTGTGGGAAATTTCCTGGTGGCATTCGCTCTGCGGGATCTTTCGAGAGTGGTGTGGACGCCACGCGGGCTCGGGGCGGTCTTTTATCTGGTGGTTTGCGGCTCCTGGATCGGCTACACCGCCTACATATGGTTGCTGGGACATGTGCCCACTTCCAAGGTGTCGACATATGCGTATGTGAATCCCGTGGTCGCGGTATTCCTCGGCTGGCTGGTGCTGCACGAACGGATTGATGGCTACATTCTCGCCGGCAGCGCCATCGTGATTGCTTCGGTCATTCTTGTGACCAGCGCCGAAGTGAAGAGCAGCGCGGCCGTGGAGGAAATACCGCTGGTGGAAGCCAAGTAGGGAGAGGGTGAATAAGGAAGCGAGCCAAGATGCGCGATAAGGGCCGACCTCGCACAAACCGCTCCCTCGTCATCGAGCGGCTCGCCCAGATCCTTCGCTGCGCAAAAGACCCTTGTTCAGGATGACAACTCCGGCTGAACGTTTGTGGAAACTAGCGCCGATTAGCGAATCGAAGATTCTTTGGTTATCCTACGCGGATGTCGCGCGTCTTTCTCATCGATACCGATACAGCTTCCGATGATGCGGTTGCGCTGATCATGGCGCTGCGCACCAGTGACGTGCGCGTGGCTGCAATCACGACCGTGGCGGGCAACGTTCCGGTTCAGCAATCAACCCGCAACGCGCTGTATACGGTGGAACTGTGCGGAGCCGATGTTCCGGTTTACAGCGGAGCCGACAAACCACTGATTCGGACTTACGAAAACGCCACCTGGTTTCACGGAAAAGATGGCCTGGGAGATCACGGATATCCTGCGCCGCGGAGAGGTGCGGAAAAGCTGCACGCAGTGGATGCAATTATTGAGACGGTCGAGTCGAATCCCGGGCTGGTGATGGTGACGTTAGCGCCGCTGACGAACGTCGCGCTCGCATTAGCGAAGCGGCCGGACATTGCAAAGAAAGTTGGCCGATGTGTAGTGATGGGCGGCGCGCCGTGTTGCGAGGGCAACGTCACCCCGGCGGCGGAATACAACATCTGGGTCGATCCCGAGGCTGCGCGAATTGTGTTTCAGAGCGGCATGCCCATCGAGCTGATTGGCTGGCAGCTTTCGCGCTACGACGCCGTGGTTCGGGATAACGACATCGCTCGAATCGAGGGATTCAAGACGAAGCTGGCTCACTTTGCGATTGAGTGCAACAGCCACGCTCGCCATGCATACAAAAGTCAGACGCAGGAAGATGGCATTTGCCTGCCCGATCCGGTGGCCATGAGTATTGCGCTGGATCCCAGCATTGGGACGGAATGGAGTTCGCACTATGTCGACGTGGAGACGCGGAGCGACCTGACTCGCGGCATGACGGTTGTAGACAAGCTGAATGTCGCGGCAGATGAGCGAAATCGTGCGACCTGGACGCCTCTGGTGCAACGGCCGCCCAACGCGAAAGTCTGCTGGCAAATCGATGTAAAGCGCTGGAAAGCGGCGCTCGATTCTGCGCTGCGGTAACGGTGATCGCTGGCCCACGCGTCTGGTGGCCCAGGTTGGCGTCCGCACTTTTGGCGGCTGGTGGCCAGGCGACGCAAGCCGCGGACTAACCCACACACCCGCCCCTTGCAAAAAGCGCAAGGAGCGGGGGCACCCTTGGTTTCTTTGGTAGACTTCAGCAGAATCCGGGCCATCCGCCCTTTGGGAGGTAGTTCATGGGCCCAGCGACTCGGTTGACCTCGCACATTTTTGCCGCTAGTTGCGTATTAACGAGCATGCTGGCATGGGGACAGTTTGAAACAAGGGCCAGCTTCCCGGTTTTGTACTACCCTACTTCGATCGCAGTGGGCGATTTCAATCATGACGGGAACCTGGATCTCGCAGTTGCGGCGCCCAGCGATGGTAACCTGGCTGTGCTGCTGGGAAATGGGGATGGTACGTTCCGTCCAGCTATATACTACCGAGCCGGAACCAACCCTTCGTCGATAAACGCCGCCGACCTTAACCATGACGGCAATCTCGATCTGGCAGTTGTTAGTGATAGTGACAGTTACGTGAGCATTCTCCTCGGGAACGGAGATGGGACGTTCCAACCGGCAACCCAGACGCCAGCCACACCGAATCGTCCAACCTACGTTGCGATCGCTGACTTCAACGGCGACGGCAAACCTGACCTGGCGGTTGTCGCTTTCCCTTACATTAGCGTTCTGTTGGGCAATGGCGATGGCAGCTTCCAGCCGGCGATCAACACATTACCGCCCGACGAATCCGGCCCTATCGGAATTGGAGACTTCAATCGGGACGGGAAGCCGGATGTGGCTGTTGCGCCCTCTCTTGGAGGAAGCGGGGGTATCACTATTCTGCTGGGAAACGGGGACGGCACGTTCACTACCGGCCAAACTTATACAGTGGGAAGCGGGCCAACTGCGCTGGCCGTGGCTGATTTCAACCACGACAAGAACCCCGATTTGGCGGTTTCCAATCTTAGCGACGGTGCCGACGTACTTCTAGGAAACGGGGACGGCACCTTCCAGGCGGCCATGGTGTATGTAAAAGGCAGCGCCTGGATTGCTGTGGGGGATTTCAACAACGATGGCAACCTGGATCTCGCTTCTGCCCAGAGTTCGTTTCCGAGCGGCGTATTTGTGCGTCCTGGCAACGGCAAAGGGCAGTTTGGGCCATACACATACTACCCAGATGGCAAGGACACGGTTTTCGTGGCTGTGGGCGATTTCAATAATGACCACAAGCCCGACCTAGTTGTCGCTGACAACCTCGCAAGCTCTGTGATCGTAATGTTGAACACGGGAGTGGTGACGTTTTCGCCGACCTCTCCTGTGAACTTCGCGGCGCAGCTGGTCAACACGGTTAGCGCGCCGCAAAGCGTCAGTCTGACCAACACAGGTAAAACGGCGCTCTCCATTACATCTATGCGCGTGACTGGCGATTTCCAAATGAGTTCGACCTGCGGGCATGGCGTTGCGCCGGGTGCGAACTGCAGCGTTACGGCAAAGTTTGAGCCGCAGACAAAAGGGCCGCTCAGCGGAGCCGTCAGCATCAGCGACAGCGCTTCGACCCAGGCGCAAGTCATCGAGTTGACAGGAGTAGGAACGGTGGTCACCATTTCACCTGGGAGCCTAAATTTTGGATCGCAGAAAGTGGGCACGACGAGTGCCCCGCAACCGGTGACTATTACCAACATGGGCAGCGCGCCGCTGAACTTCACCAGCATCAAGATTCTGGGAGTAGATCCGCAAGACTTTTTGCAGACCAACACTTGTGGTTCGCAAATTGGCGCGGGTGCCAGTTGCACTGTCAACGTGACGTTCTCTCCAACCAAGACGGGCTCACGTCAGGGCAAGGTCAGCATCACCGACGATGGCGGTGCCAGCCCGCAAAGTGTTGCGCTCACCGGCACGGGTAACTAAGGATTCGGCGCTGCGGTAACAGTGACCACTGCCCATGTGCCGAATCGAAACTACATCAGCCCTTCCGTAATCTTCATGCGGTAACCAGCCCGTAACATACTGGGCAGAACCATGAACAGCCTTCCCCAACGTTCACCTCGGCTGCTGCTCGACAATGCCACGCCAGCCGTTCTGCGGTTTCAGGACGGGCGCCGAACCGCGGGCGAGCTGCATGTAGTTTCGATGACTGGCGGGCTGCTCTCCCTGTCCAAACCCCTCGACCAGGGGTCCCGCGTCAAACTGATGTTCCTGATGCGCACCGGCTCCGTGCTTGGCGGGGCAGAAATGTTGCCTCCAGTCGCCAGCGATTTGCAGCCTTTCCGCTTTACTTCGCTCGCGGTGACGGACCAGCGCAGGCTGGGTGCAACTATTCAGGCATCACTGCAGAAGAATTCTGAGCAGCAATGGATGGACAAGCTGCGGGGTGCGTTGGCGGATCGAGAAGCCCCGCGCAGTCGCTGGCGCTGGTTGACCGTGGGAATTCTCGGCCTGGCAGCTCTTGCAACAGCAAGCACTCTTTACCTGATTCATTTGCCCTTGCTGAAGTGATATGGCCACTGCGAATACGCTTCAAGGCATCAACACGCGCCGTTCGCCCCGTTATGACGCCCGTTTGCCAGTACTGATTGGCACGCAAAACAAGCCCGCCAAGAGCCCCATTCCCGGCTTAGCGTGTGAGATCAGCCAGCGTGGCATGGCCCTCTACGGCGGTATCGATCTGCAACCGGGCGACATCATGGACATTGAATTCCAAACGCCCGGCAAGCTGCGGCTTACCGGTGTGGTGCGAAACCGCTCCGGCTTCTGCTTCGGCCTGGAGTTTGTTCAGCAAGCCTCATCCGGCGCGGCGCTCGCGGGCGTATTGCAGCCGGTTACCGCTCCGGCACAAATCGCGCAGGAAAAGACCTGGATCTCCAGTCACCGGGGAGATATCGCGATCGGGCTGGCAACGTTGCTGATGGCTGTCGCCCTGTTTGGAGCGCATTCGGCCAACCTCGGCGAATCGCAACTGTCGCAACCTTCCCTCACGCTCACCGAACGTGCGCTTGTGGCTCTGGGCCTGGCGGAACTTCCGCCGCCCAGTCCCGCGGACACCGGCAACGCCAGCGCCCAAGTCTGGGTCGATCTGCATACCGGCCTCTATTACTGCGCCGGAGCGGATCTTTATGGGAAAACGCCGGATGGCAAATTCACGACCCAGCGTGACGCCCAACTGGATCAATTCCAACCTGCGGCCCGCAAAACCTGTCGGTAAACACGGATTTTAGAGGCTGGCCCATTCGTGCTACACACCCCCACCGCTCGTGCCATCCCCATGATTCCGTTGTGCCATTGCGATCGAAGCCATGTAGCACGATCCTATTAATGTCTTCACCAGAACCCAGGTCATCCTGAAATGTTGGAACTGAGATCAACGACGCCATTAGCAACAGCCGGAGTTGCTGACGTCCAGCACAACAAGCAACGGCAGAGATTGCTGGTGGCGATTGTTCTCCTCCTGACCGCGCTCGTCGCAGTTCTGGTTAAAGACCGCGATTTCTGGTTTGCTACCGCAGAAGTGGCAACAACAGAGGACACACAAGCAGCAACGACCAGCCCGGTTGAAGCAACATCGAGCAGCGCTCCGCAAGTTGCCACACCTGCCGTAAAGCCGAGCACCACCCGGCACGCGGCAGCCCGGAATTCCTCGAAGCGCGTAGCTCTCCAGCCGCTCACAATGGAAGTAGTTGCCGGAGCGAATCAGAAAGTGAATCGTCCCGCGGCAGTGGCGGCTACCACCGCACAAGCGGTCCAGACGGCATCGGCGAAAGCTCCGGACTATCCGTTGCTCGGCGGGCAAACATCCGTTCAGGGCTCGGTTTTGCTGCAGGCGTTAATCGGCGCGGATGGACTTGTCGAGGATATGCGGATTCTTAGCGGCCCGAGCATTCTGGTCCCGGCAGCGCGGGAAGCCGTCCGTCAGTGGCGTTTCAAACCATTCCTGCAGAATGGCAAGCCGGTGGAAACGCAGGCCAGGGTGACGGTGAATTTCTCCATCAATGTATCCAATACCACTGCCCGGCTTCAGCCCACGTCGATCACCAGCGACGGTGCGATCTAAATCCGCAGCGGTTCATCCACTACATCTCTGATTCTCGACTCGGGACGAAATTCCTGATCGGCTCATCCAGTCATCAAAGTCGGCCAGGGCTCGCTCGCATTGCAAGCGATGACGCTCTTTCCGATCGCGTACTTTGCGGTCTAACGGGGGCAGGAGATCAAACGTGATATTTGCGGGCTGGAAGCGCTGCGGATCCGCGCAGGTGATGTAGTTCACCAATGACCCGAAGGCGGTGGAGCGCGGCGGCGGCAGCAGTTCAGATCCGCACGCCAAGCCAGCCGCATGGATGCCGGCCATCATTCCGGTGGCAATGGATTCTACGTAGCCTTCCACTCCGCAGATCTGGCCGGCAAAAAAGATGTTGGGATGCTGCTTCATCTGCAGAGTTGGCATCAGCAGGCTCGGCGCATTGATGTATGTGTTGCGGTGAATCTGCCCGTAGCGAAGGAACCGGGCATTCTCGAGGCCGGGTATCAAACGCAGGACTTTCGCCTGATCGCCGAACTTGAGGTGGTTCTGGAATCCAACCAGATTGTAGGAATCCGCCCTGAGGTTTTCCTGCCGAAGCTGCACGACCGCATAGGGCATTTTGCCGGTGCGCGGATCCTTCAATCCCACGGGCTTCATCGGGCCGAAGCGCAGCGTATCTCGACCGCGGCGTGCGATCTCCTCGATGGGGAGACATCCTTCGAAATAGTTCAGTTTCTCCCAATCCTTCGCGTCGACGGATTCTGCGGCAAGCAGCGCATCGTAGAAGCGGTCGTATTCTGCCTGCGACATGGGGCAGTTAATGTAGTCCGCAGAGCCTTTGTCGTAGCGGGCCGCCAGATACACACGCGACATGTCGATGGAATCGGCTTCGACGATGGGGCTGATCGAATCGTAGAAAAACAAGTGGGATGCGCCACTCAGGCGCGCAATCTCACGGGACAGAGCGTCGGATGTCAGCGGGCCGGTGGCAATAATCGAAATTTCACTCTCGTCGATGGTCGCAGCTTCTTCCCGGCGGATGCTGATGTTCGCTTCACGAGAGAGCGCTTCCGTCACTTTGGCCGCGAAGGCAGTACGATCAACCGCCAGCGCGTGGCCTGCTGGCACTGCGCAGTCACTCGCAATTTCCATGAGCAGCGAACCGGCTCGACGCATTTCTTCTTTTAGCAACCAGGGCGCGGTGTTCTCAGCGTCAGACTTCAAAGAATTGGAGCAAACCAGCTCGGCGAAATCGCCGGTCTGATGCGCTGGAGTAGGGCGCACGGGACGCATTTCGCACAATTCAATAGCAACTCCGCGCTTGGCACATTGCCAGGCAGCCTCAGATCCAGCCAATCCCGCGCCGATGATTCGAACTTTCAATCTGCTGTCTCCGCCAGGCGCTCGAGCGAGTTCTCCCTCAGCATTACGAGCTTCCAGTCATCCAGGAACTCTCCGCCAACGGAGCGGTAGAAGTTGATCGCGGATTCATTCCAGCCAAGAACTTCCCAACGCATCGCGTAGCAACCCGCAGTTCGGGCGATTTTGGCGACCGTAGCCAGTATCGCCCGGCCGATTCCGTGGGAACGGAATTCAGGGCGAACGAAAAGGTCTTCAAGGAACAAGTGTCGTCCAGTCCATGTGCTGTAAAAATCGAAGAACAGTGCGTAGCCGGCCGGCTGGCCATCCCATTCCGCAATAAGAGCCTGGAACCTGGGATCGTCGCCAAAGCCATCGCGCTCCAGATCCGATTCCTGAATAGCCACTGAATCCAGCTCTTGCTCGTATGCAGCCAGTTCGCAAATCAGAGTTTTCAGTAGAGGGACATCGTCGATCGTTGCAGGACGTATGGTGAGCATAAAGATCCTAGATCATTATAAGAATGCGCCCGCGAGAACTAGAGAATGATTCTTTCGTCGCCGACCCGGCGCGTCACGTGCTCGCGATCGAGATATTCCAGAAGTGGGATTGCGTATTTGCGAGTGACTCCGGTCAGATCTTTGAAGCGTGCAACGTCCATCTTGGGCGATTTTGCTTTCTCCGCAGCCATGCGGCGGCGCAACTCTTCCAGGGCGTTTTTATGGAAGAAAAGATCTTCAGAGACCTTGATTAAAATTCGGTCGCGCAGCAGGAGAGTCACTATTTTCTGTGCGCGTCCCCTGTCCACCTTCACGCCCGCAAGCACATCTTTCACGGCAGGAACTTTTAATCCGGCTGTCGCGAAAGCGGCTTCAATGGTGTCCTTGGATTCCGCCTCATCATCTTTCATTCTGACGCCCCGGCCGGGCAAGCGCACCAGTTCTCCCAAGCTCTCGATGCTTTTCATCTGAATGCATTGGTCGAGCACTCGTGAAAAAAGGTCCGGCGGCACCGCAGGCAAATGACCCCTCAGTTCTTCTTTGCTCATGCCCGCAACTAGCGGGTTCTTTTGATGGAAATGATCCAGACCTGAAAGGAGCTGCTTTTGAAGTGCTAAAAGATCTTTGTTCAGGATGAAATAATCGCCTACTCGGCAAACTTCCGAAAGCTTGGCTGCCAGTTCCGCCAGTTGTTTTCTGGTCCAGCCGGTGCGTCGAATGATTTCAGCAGTGGCGAGGCCACGGACTGCGGCGTTCGCAACCCGGGCGTGAAGCTGATCGGGGTCACTGCCCGTGAGCTGACGCAAGAAACTCATGTACTCCGGCGTGTTCTGAAATTTGCGAGGCGGTTCGTTTTCTGTGACCACTCCGCCGCCGATGGTCGTCACGGGAGAGAACTGGCGGATAATGAAGCGGTCTCCCGGCAGCAGCAAAGTGGGATGCGCGAGGTGTAGTTGCGCAAAGGCGGTGTCCCCCGGAGCTAAAGCCTGGGTTCCGTACAGGACCACTCTGCCAACCGTTTCGGATGTGTAGCAGTGAAAATGGACGCGGGCGCGATTCTTAAGCGGCTTGGCGGTGGTCAATAACGACAACTCCACATCGACGCGACTCGCGGCCTGCAAAGTGTGCGGGGCAGCGAGTGTCATGCCTCGCGTCACCTGCTCCGTTGTGACACCCGCCAGGTTCAGGGCCGTGCGCTGTCCGGCCATCGCCTGGTCCCCGGCATGACCATGAACCTGAATTCCGCGCACCCGCACGCACTGCCGCTCCGGAAATAACTCTAGTTCATCTTCTTTGTGGACGGCTCCCGAGATCAGCGTTCCCGTCACCACGGTGCCGAATCCCCTCATGCTGAACACGCGATCGATCGGCAGGCGAGCCAGGCTGCTGGAATCTCTGGCAGGAATCTGCGACGCGACACCAGCCAATGCTTTCTTGAGCTCTTCAATGCCAGCGCCCGTCAGCGAACTTACCGGAATAATTGGCGATCGTGAGCTATCCAGAAACGATCCACGGAGAAAATCTTCCACTTCCAGGCGGACGACCTCGAGCGTGTCCGCGGCCACTAGGTCGGACTTGGTTAGCACCGTGATTCCGCGGCGCACCGAGAGCAACCGACAGATATCGAAGTGTTCGCGGGTTTGTGGCTTGATGGATTCATCGGCGGCAATGACAAGCAGCACCAGATCGATTCCTCCGATGCCGGCCAGCATATTCCGCACGAAGCGTTCGTGCCCGGGAACATCGACAAAGCCAAGCCGCAAAACTTCCGCGTTAGGCGAAGGCAATTCCAGGTGTGCAAACCCGATATCGATAGTGATTCCGCGCCGCTTCTCTTCTTCGAGACGGTCGGCGTCGATTCCGGTCAATGCCTTAACCAGCGCAGTTTTACCGTGATCGATATGGCCGGCAGTACCGACAATGACCGACTTCATGTGAGGAAATCATACTAAAGCCAGCGGCCGCTCCGCCTCTGGCGAGCAAACTTATCGATGATGCATTTCGCGCAGATGACTCCACGTTCCCATGTGATATTCGCCCTTGACGCACTCGGGGAAACAGCGCAAGATGGCCGCAAATTATGCTAAAACGAACTGTGTTTCAGATTGCAATGGCATTAATCGTGACATCTGCTGCCATTGCCGCCGAGAAGCCATGGACGGAAATTCGCAGCCCGCACTTTCGGGTTCTGACCAACGGCAGCCAGGGAGATGCCCGGCGTGTCGCCCATGAGTTCGAGCAATTGCACTCGGTGTTCGAACGTCAGTTCCAGAATGCTCGCTTGCAGTCTGGTGCTCCGCTGTTGGTCTTTGCTGTTCGCGATGAGGATACGGCGAAAGCTCTCGAGCCGCATATTTGGAGAACCGGTTCGAACCGGGCGGGAGAATTCCATCACGGTTGGGAGAAACAGTACGCGATCGTGAGACTAGACACCTTTGGCGGCAACGGGTCGAGAGAAGTCGTTTATCACGAATACACCCACTCCATCCTGCACATGAATACGCACTGGTTGCCGCTGTGGCTGGACGAGGGACTCGCCGAGTTCTACGCGTTCACTCGCTTTGAGGAACACCGCATTTATCTTGGCGCACCGACCGAGCGTTACAAGGTACTGCGTAGCAAAACTCCACTTCCCGTAGAGCAATTTATTGCTATTAATCAACGGTCGCCGTATTACCTGGATGGAGATAAGAATCAACTGTTCTACGCCGAGGCTTGGGCCCTGGTGCACTACCTGACCTATGGGCCGGGCATGGACAACGGGAAGAGAATTGGTGAGTTTATCAACTTACTCGAGCAGAGGGTTGAGCAGAAGAAGGCGTTCGAACAAGCATTCGGAAATCTCGCAGCCGTCGATAAAGCGCTCACCGCTTATGTACAGCAGCCTACGTTCACCACGACCATTTTGAAAGATCCGCAGGGTGACGACAAGGCGCTGGAAGTGCGCACTTTGAGCGTCGCCGAAACTGAGGCGGAACTTGGCGGATACCATCTATGGACTCACGACCTTGATGGCGCACGGGCGTTGCTCGAACAAGCGGCGAAAGACGATCCGCAACTCGGACTTGCCCACGAAAATACCGCCTTTTTGCGTTTCGCGGAGGGCAAGGACGCGGACGCAGCTAACGAATTCTCCAAAGCATTTGCCCTCGATGAGAAACTTTATCTTTCGTTGTTTGCCAAGACCATGTTGGCGCCCTTGCCTACCTCACCCTCGGTGCCCGACCTGAATAGTTTTGGTGCGGCCATGGGGCAAGTGTTGCAATTGAATCCTCGTTTTGCGCCAGGATACGTACAACTGGCACTGCTGGCGGTCCGGGAAGGTGATCTAAGTTCGGCGCTGCTGATGTCCCGAAAAGCAGAAGAAATGGAGCCCTCGCTTGCCGGCTATCATCTGCTGTCGGGGCAAATTCTGCTGCGGGAGGGAAAGTTCAGTGAGGCTGCGGCTGCTGCAAAGTATGTAGCCGACCGCTGGATTGGTCCGGACCGCGATGAAGCGATAGAACTGTGGAACCGCATTCCTAATGATCAACTACCAAGCGGAGAGCCCCTCACCGAATTTAGCCCTGCCGATACACAGAAAATCGATGGCATTCTGAAATCGGTCACCTGCGGAGACCAGGATAAATGGGCGCTCGTAATCGACCATAACGGACAGATCCTTACTTTTCATCGAAAGGGCGGCTTCGCGACCGGCTTCTCCGACCTGATTTGGTACGGCGGCGACCACTTCAACCTGTGCCATCATCTTGAAGGACTGCGTGCAGTCGTTCGCTATCACGCTCCCTCAGACGCGACCTACGCGGGAGACATCGCAGGACTTGGCATTCGCGAAGATCTTCCAGCTCAGATCAAGATTGCCGATACGCCGGCGGTGGGAAAGTAACGCAGGCGGACCATAGACGAATTACGTCCTATTCATCTCTCTTGCATCATGCGAAAATAGGTATTCCCCATGAATACGGTTGCCGCCCCAGCCATCACTCCAGAACTGGTCCAGGAGCACGGCCTCACGCCGGAAGAATACGAAAAAATCAAGCAACTGCTTGGCGGACGCGAACCCACGATCACGGAACTCGGAATCTTTAGCGTGATGTGGAGCGAGCACTGCTCGTACAAATCTTCGCGGGTACACCTGAAGCGGCTGCCGACGCGCAGTCGGCGCGTGGTGCAAGGGCCAGGGGAAAATGCCGGAATCATCGACATCGGCGACGGCTGGGCATGTGCTTTCAAAATCGAGTCGCACAATCACCCCTCCTTCATTGAGCCATTTCAGGGGGCAGCCACCGGGGTCGGCGGTATCCTCCGCGACATATTTACCATGGGTGCAAGGCCGGTTGTGATTATGGACTCGCTGCGCTTCGGGCCGATAACGAGCGCGGGCGACGGGGCCCACGCCACGCAGGCACAGATTCACAAGAATCACTCGGTGCTTGAAGGCGTGGTCAGCGGGATTGCTTCGTACGGGAATTGCTTTGGCGTGCCTAATCTGGGCGGCGAGACTAAGTTCGAACCTTGTTATTCAGGAAATCCGCTGGTCAACGCGTTCGCGCTCGGACTGGTAAAGCGAGACCAGATTTTTTATGCACGCGCCGCTGGTGAGGGTAATCCGGTCATCTACGTCGGCTCCAAGACCGGTCGTGACGGGATTCACGGCGCCACCATGGCCAGCGAGGAATTCAGCGAAGCCTCGGAAGCGAAGCGCCCCAACGTCCAGGTCGGTGATCCTTTCCTGGAAAAGCTTCTGCTCGAGGCCTGCCTCGAAGCCATGCAAACCGGTGCCATTGTGGGCATTCAGGACATGGGCGCAGCCGGACTGACCTGCTCTACCTGCGAGATGGGCGCTCGCGGCCACGTCGGCATCGAGATTGAACTCGACCGCGTTCCGCAACGCGAAACCGGCATGACTCCGTACGAGATCATGCTGAGCGAGTCGCAGGAACGGATGCTGCTGGTTGCCCAGAAGGGTCGGGAGCACGAAGTTTTCCAAATTTTCGAAAAATGGGGCCTCGATGCCGCCGAGGTTGGCCGCGTAACCAACCATGGCAAGATGCGCGTGCTGCAGCATGGGCAGGTAGTTTCCGAGATTCCCAATGAAGCTCTCACCGACGATGCGCCCATCTACAAGCGTCCGATGAAACGATGGGAACCACCGGTGTCGAGAGATATGCCGGACAACCTCCGCCTGGGGGAGAAGGACAATCTGACTGAGGAGCTGAAACGCTTGCTTTCGAGCGCGAACATCTGCGGCAAGCGATGGGTATGGCAGCAGTATGATCACATGGTCCAGACGAATACGGTCGAAGCGCCAGGCGCCGGAGATGCAGGCGTCATTCGCATTAAGGGCTCGCAACGTGGTTTGGCGATGGCGCTCGATGGGAACGGCCGCTGGTGCTATCTGGACCCGCAACTTGGCGCAATGCATGCGGTGGTCGAAGCAGCACGCAATGTGGCCTGCGCGGGCGCAACTCCGGCCGGCGCGACCAATTGCCTGAACTTCGGCAACCCAGAAAAACCGGAGATCATGTGGCAGTTCTCGCAAGTGATTGATGGGATCACCAAAGCCTGTGAGGAACTCGACATCCCGATTACCGGCGGCAACGTCAGCTTCTATAACGAGACACTGGGCGAGGGGATTTACCCGACGCCGGTTCTTGGAGTGGTTGGAGTTCTGGAAGATGTTCATCAAGCCGTGTTCCCGCACTTTCGCGAGACCGGCCGCGCAGTAGTTCTGCTGCACGCCTCACAGGCCGGCGATCTCACCGACGCGCAATTCGAGTTCGGATCCTCCGAGTACGCGAAAGAAGTTCTGGGGGAACTTTGGGGATTTCCTCCGGCCCTGGAACTTGAGCGCGAGGCGGCGCTTCAGAAGGCTCTGATCGAAACTATTCAGGCCGGGCTGGTCGACTCTGCCCATGACTGCTCTGAAGGCGGCATCGCGGTCACACTGGCGGAAAGTACATTTTGTAGATCAGTTGGGGCTAGCATCGATCTACCCTCGCAGGAGTTGCCGGCTGAGTTCGTTTTGTTCGGAGAAGATGCCGGCCGGGTGGTGATCTCCTGCGACCCGGCCAACGTCGCACGAATCCAACAAATAGCTGCGAATTACGGCGTCTTGGCTGAGATTATCGGCGAAACGACTTCCGGGAATTTCGAAATCAAGGTAGATGGCAAGCCGCGTGTGTCCGCTTCCATCGAAGACACGCGCAAAATCTACGAGAGCGCGCTCGAAGGAACTCTCAAAAGCGATCCAGAACTGGTAGCGGCGGACTAAGCTACCTGGGATGCTATTGCAGGTAGACGAAAATAGGGGCTCAATGCTGAATTTTGACAAATTGCATGAAGAGTGCGGAGTGGTCGGGATTTTTGCCCACCCTGAAGCGGAGAAGCTTGCCTACCTGGGGCTGCATGCTTTGCAACATCGAGGACAGGAATCTGCCGGCATCGCTGCCTCCGATGGAATGACCCTGCACATGCACAAGTCCATGGGGCTGGTCGCCGACATCTTCGTGGAAGATGTCCTGTCGCGGCTCCGCGGGAACTTGGCCATCGGCCACACTCGCTATTCGACCGCTGGCGACTCGGCCCTGCTCAATGCTCAGCCGATCATGGTGCAGTCGAACAAGGGCATGATTGCCCTCGCGCATAACGGAAACCTGGTCAACGCTCCAGAAATTCGCAGCCGCCTCGAAAGCCAAGGGTCGATTTTTCAAACCAACAGCGACACGGAAGTGATCGTTCACCTGATTGCTCTCTCCAAGGAACAAACCCTGCCGGAAGCGATGGCCGACGCACTTCGACGAGTGGAAGGGGCATTCTCGCTGCTGATGGTGAGTTCCGACCGTATTTTTGCTGCGCGCGATCCCCGCGGCTTTCGACCGCTCGCCATGGGGCGGATTCCCGGCGAGAAGCAGGACACTATCGTTTTTGCCTCGGAAACCTGCGCCTTCGATCTGATCGGAGCAACTTACGAGCGCGATGTAAAACCGGGCGAACTGATCGTGATCGGCCCCGAGGGAATGACTTCGCGGTTCTATTCCTCGGCGCAGCCGCAATCGAGCTGCATTTTCGAGCACGTGTACTTCTCCCGTCCCGATAGCGTGGTTTTCGGACGTGCGGTTCAGAACAGCCGCGAAGAACTCGGCCGCGAGCTTGCGCGGGAGGCTCCCGCCGAAGCCGACATCGTCGTCCCCGTACCAGATTCCGGTGTAACCGCGGCGATGGGCTATGCCAGCGAAAGCGGCATTCCCTTTCGCTTCGGCTTGATTCGAAACCACTACGTCGGACGCACCTTCATTGAGCCGCGGCAGAGTGTTAGAGATTTTGGGGTGAAGCTCAAGCTGAATCCGGTTCACAGCTTGCTGGAAGGTAAACGCATTGTGCTGATCGATGATTCGATAGTGCGCGGCACCACCAGCAAAAAGATCGTTCGCATGATTCGGAATGCGGGGGCGAAGGAAGTTCACATGCGTATTTCCTGTCCGCCAACGATCTCGCCATGCTTTTATGGCGTAGACACGCCATCGAAGCGGGAACTGATCGCGGCGAATAAATCCGTCGAAGAAATTCGCGAGTTTATTGGAGCCGATTCGCTTGCGTATCTGTCTTTGGAAGGTTTGAAAAAAGCCTGCGGCGACGGCGAGAAAACCACGTATTGCAGCGCCTGCTACACCGGTTCTTATCCCACGAATTGGGTCGATATCGAAGAGATCCAGGCCGCGCGCAGATAAATACGCTTGGGTAGAGGCAGGTGTCCTCACCTGCCCGGCAGATCACAGCGTGGGACGCTTTTCCGCGATGAGTTGTTTGATTTTTGAGACAAACTCTCCTGCCTGCAGATCTTCCGTCTTTTCTTTGCCGCGGGTTCGGACGTTGACTTTGCCCGACTCAGCTTCTTTGTCTCCAACCACGAGCAGGAAGGGAACCTTCTGCAGGGCATGTTCGCGGATTTTGGCGTTCATCTTCTCGTTGCGCGCATCCACTTCGACGCGCACTCCTGCAGCCTTGAGTTGATCGGCGACTTTGTTCGCGTATTCAACGTGTCTCTCGGCGATTGGGATCACGACCGTCTGCACCGGCGATAACCACACCGGAAACGCTCCCGCGTAGTGCTCGATTAAAACCCCAAAGAACCGTTCGACCGAACCGTAGAGCGCGCGGTGAACCATGACTGGTTGCTTGCGCGTGCCATCCTCGGCCACATACTCCAATCCAAACCGCTGCGGCAGGTTGAAGTCGAACTGGATGGTCGAAAGCTGCCACAGACGGCCAATCGCATCCACCAGCTTGATATCGATTTTGGGCCCATAGAAAGCCGCTTCACCTGGGATCGTCTTGTACTCGATTTTGCGGCGCTTGAGAACATTCTCAAGCGACTGCGTCGCCACATTCCATTGATCTGCGCTGCCCACGAAATTTTTCTGGTCGTCGGGATTCCAGGTGGAAAGTTCAGTTTGGAACTGATCAAAACCGAAGTCCTTTAAGACGTCCAACGCAAAATCCAGGCACGCTTCAATTTCGCCCTCGATCTGCTCCGGCGTGCAGAAAATATGGGCGTCATCCTGGGTAAATCCGCGCACGCGTAGCAGGCCATGCATCACGCCAGAACGCTCGTAGCGATAGACAGTTCCGAGTTCGCCCAGTCGCACTGGCAGATCCCGATAGGATTTCAGAGAATCCCGATAGATCAGGATGTGCCCGGGGCAATTCATCGGCTTCAGGCGATACTCGGCGTCATCCAATTCCATGACGTCAAACATGTTTTGGGAGTAATAGCCTTCGTGTCCCGAAGTCTGCCAAAGCTGTTTGCGCATCACGTGCGGGGTATACACCAGCGCATAGCCGCGCTTGATGTACTGCTCGCGCATCCAGTCTTCCATTTCTTTACGGATAATTCCGCCCTTGGGGTGCCAGAAAATCAAACCCGGCCCGGCGAGTTCCTGAATCGAGAACAGATCGAGTTGTTGGCCCAGCACGCGATGATCGCGTTTTTTGGCCTCTTCCTGCTTGTGCAGGAAATCGTCTAAATCCTTTTTGGAAAAAAACGAAGTGCCGTAAATGCGCTGCAGTTGCGGATTCTTCTCATCGCCGAGCCAGTATGCGCCGGCGATGTTCATCAGCTTGAATGCTTTGACCTTTCCAGTTGACGGAATATGCGGGCCGCGGCAAAAATCGGTGAACTTGCCGGTGCGATAAATCGAAATTTGTTCATCGGGCCGGGTAAATTGCTCGATGAAATGGCACTTCATGAAATCGCCTTCTTTTTTGAACTCCTCGAGGCCTTGCTGCCGTGGCAGAAACTCGCGGGCATAGGGAATGTTCTGCTGGACCAATTCCTGCATTTTCTTTTCGATCTTTTCCAAATCCTCGGGAGTAAATGGCGTTGGCCGATAGAAGTCGTAGAAGAAACCACTTTCGGTTGCGGGGCCGTGCCCCAGCTTGGTCTCGGGAAACAATTCCAGCACGGCCGCCGCCAACAGGTGCGCAGACGAATGCCGGAAAACCTCGAGTGACTCCGGATCTTTTTCGGTCAGGATTCGGAGATCAGTGTCTTTCTCCAGCGGACGGGTCAGATCGATGAGATCGCCATTGGTCTTGGCGACGAGCGCAGCATCCGCCAACCTTGGGCTGATCGATTTTGCAACATCCAAGGCGGTGCTGCCCTTGGGCATTTCTTTCGTGCTCCCATCGGGGAGTTTGACGTGAATACTTTCTGCCATAGGGTTTGTTTAAGTATAAAACAGCAGGAAAGCGCGAAATAAATGAGAAAGGGCGGACCAAGGGTCCGCCCCGATTGTTCGCTAAGCTACCAGCCCATCTTCTGACCTTTATTCTGTTCGTCCAGCCATTTCTTGAGTGGCGCGAAGTAATCGAGAATGGCCGTGGCGTCCATCTGGCGCTGCCCCGTCAGGACCTCCAACTCATCCGGCCAAGGCTTGCTCGCTCCCATTTCCAGCATCTTGTTCAGTTTCTCGCCCGCTGGTTTCGATTGGTAGAACGTACAGCGATTCAGTGGCCCGGTGTAGCCAGCCTCTTTGCACATCGCGCGATAAAACTGGAATTCGAGGATGTCGGCAAGGAAGTAGCGCATATACGGCGTGTTGCTCGCCACGTGATATTTCGCGCCAGGATCGAAATCTGCTTCGGTTCGCGGGACCGGCGGCACAACCCCCTGATACTTCAGTCTCAAATCCCACCATGCTCGGTTGTAGTCGGCCGGCTTGATCTCGCCGGAAAAGACTTTCCATCGCCATTGATCGATCAGAAGACCAAAGGGCAGGAAAGCGACCTTATCCAGCGCTTCTTTCAAGAGCAGTGGAATGTCAGCATCAGCCGAAGGAACTTTATCCAGCAGCCCAATCTCTTTCAAGTATTCCGGCGTAACGGCCAGCGCGATTGTGTCGCCGATGGCTTCGTGAAAGCCGTCGTTGGCACCGCCCTGAAACGATGGCGGCTGGTTTTTATAGGCCCGCTGGTAGAAGTTGTGCCCGAGTTCGTGATGAATCGTGACAAAATCGACATCCCGAACCTGAATGCACATCTTCACCCTCAGATCGTCTTTGTTGTCGACGTCCCAGGCGCTGGCATGGCAAACCACATCGCGATCACGTGGCTTGGTAAAGAGCGAGCGTTGCCAGAAAGTCTCGGGAAGCGGAGCAAATCCGAGAGACTTATAGAAGTTCTCGCCGTAATGCACCATGCCGATGGGATCGACATTCTTGGCCTTTAACAATTCGGTGAGATCGTAGCCCCGGCTGTTCTCCGGCAGCCCGAGTAGCGGGAAAATGTTGCCCCACTCCTGCGCCCAGGGATTCCCCAGGAGGTCGGCGCGCAGCGGCGCATCAGTCGGAACGACGCTGGCGCCGTAGTGCTCTGACAGCCGCGCCCGCACGAATGTATATAGCGACACATACAAAGGCCGAACCTGGCCCCAGAGCCGATCCAGTTCGGCGCTGAACTGCTCGGGGGGCATGTCGTAGCCGGCACGCCACATCGCTCCGACATCCTTGTATCCAATCTCTCTCGCGCCTTGGTTCGAGAGTTCCACAAATCTTGCATAGCGCTGCTGCATGGGCGCGCCGACCTTGTGCCACCCTACCCAAACATCCTTGAGTTCGTTGGGGTCGCGGCTCTCGCCCATGATTTTCTCGATTGCCGTGATGTCGAGGCAGTCGTCAGCTTTGCGGCAGTACTTGCCTTTGCCGTAATCGCCATCCAGTGATGTGCCAATCGTCGTCATCTCTCGACGAAGAGTGGCGTCGTGGGGTGCGGGCGCGGTCAGTCCTAGCTTCAGGAGCATGAATTTGCGCGCCAATGGCGCCGGCATTTGAACACCATCATAGCGTTTGGCCTGGTCGACAAGGTCAGTGACCACTGCGGTGATCTCGTCCTGCGCATCAGCGGCCAATGCCTCGGTGTCATCGGTGATGAAATTTTCTTGAACCCACACGGAGCGGTTCACCTTAATGCTGAGATCGTTGAGCCGGGCCTCAGCGCCTTGCATAAATTTTTCGGCATCGCCCACGGTGGGTTTTGTGGAAGTCTGCGCGTAAAGCGAGAGATTAAGAGCGAGAAACGATAGGAGAAGACGGAATCTCATGAATTCCTCCGGTGAGAAATTATGACTGACGCAGAGAAAAATGTCAGCGGCAGTGACACATGGCAATGTGATTAGGTTTGAGAGGGGCTTGCTTCGTAGTACAACTCTTCCATTGCCCTTTGCACCTTGGCTGATAGCTCCTCCATGTGGCGCAGATCGCAGCCAACCGTCGAAATTGGTGCGCCGACGCGCATTTCCAGCGGCCTGGGCTTGATGTGATAGGTATCCATCGGCAGCAGTTCAAACATTCCGACGAGCGCAACTGGAATGATGTCGACCTGCGCTTTGATAGCCAAGAAAAATGCACCGGGCAGGAAGGGCTTGATGTCACCGTCCGTGGTACGCCCGCCTTCCGGGAAGATCACCAGCGGCATGCCGGCTTTGAGGCTTTTCACCGCCGACCGAATTGCAGCAATCGACCGCGACGGAGCCTGCTGGTCAATGCAAACCTGTCCTGAACGTTTGAGATGCCAACCAATCACCGGATACTTGAGCAGTTCTTTCTTGAACACAATCCGAAACTGGAATGGCAAATACACATACAGCAGCGGAATATCCATCGCTGATGCATGATTCACGGCGTAAACCTGCGGTTTGGAAGTGTCGATCTTGTCCAAACCACGAACCGTAACGGGCGAGCAGATGGTCTTCATGATCAATTGCGACCAGAATCGGGCGAATTGATGCAGAATCCGCTCTTTATCGCCAAATAAAGAAACAGGGATGGCGACAATGCCGAGAATGACGGTATAGAACCAGATCAGCAGATCAAAAACGAAGTAGGATCGCAGGCGGCTGAGCAAGCCATATTTCTTGCCGGTGCTGTGAGGTGCGTACCTCGCACTCGTGGCCGAAGGGAAACTGGGGGTTTTCGGCGTCGATGTGCTCTGCGCCTCTTCTCCAATTGATGACTTCACTTCTGGCAAGTTAGACTTTAACCCCCGACAAGCGCATCGCCTCGCCCACAATGTAAATGGAGCCGGTAATCACGACCACAGCAGGGGGAGCAAGCGATCGTACCTTCTGCAGGGCGGTGGAAACATCCTGGGCAGGTTCCAGATTCATTGATGTACGCGAGGCTTCGCGAATCTCTTCGAAGCTCGCGGACCGGGGATTATCGGCGCGCGTGACGATTACCTTCTCGGCCAGTGGAAACAGGATTTCTGCCATCTCACCGATGGCTTTGTCTCGCATCGCGCCGAAAATGAAGGTGAAGGGTCGGCCTTCATAGAAAGTCGAAAGCGTTGAGCGTAATGCCCAAACGCCCGCCGGGTTGTGGGCGACATCAAACACATACTCCGGAGCTCCCGCCTGCAAAGGTAAAACCTGAAACCGTCCCGGCCAGCGGGCCTCGCGAATGCCACGCGCAATCGCCTTGGCAGAAATTTTGAAATCTTGCCGGCTCAACTCCACTGCGGAGGCTATTGCCAGAGCCACATTCCGCAATTGATGGCGTCCAATCAGCGGCGTCTCGACAGTGATCTCTTCCCCCAGCACTTCCAGCGGATAATGCGAGACCGGAACGAAAGCGTTTGTCGCCAGATGCGCATCACTCGCAGGCGATACCGGCGGAACGTAGGGGACGGCACTAATCGCGTTGGCGTTAAGTTCCAACACCGTGCGTCCGATTACATCAGTAGCTTGCGGATGCTGTGGCAGAGTCACGACGGTGCCGCCCTGCCGGATAATGCCCGCTTTCTCGCGCGAGATCTCTGCAATCGTGTCGCCCAGAAATTTCTGGTGATCGAGCGATATGTCGGTGATCACGCTCAGCAGCGGATCGACTACATTTGTAGCGTCCAGGCGACCGCCCATGCCGACTTCCAACACGGCTATCTCCACTTTGTTTTGCGCAAAGTATTCGAAGGCAATGGCAGTCAACATCTCAAAAAAGCTGGGATGCCAGGGCAATTCTCCTTCGGTTACCAATCGCTCCGCCGTGCGATCCACCACATCGTGCAACAGGGCAAAATCGTCGTCCGCGATCTGTGCATTGTTGATGCGTATTCGCTCATTGATTCGAACCAGATGCGGCGAGGTGTAGAGCCCTGTCCGGTAGCCCGCCGCGTGGAGGATCGATGCCAGCGTTGCCGCAGTTGAACCTTTGCCATTCGTACCGGCGATCAAAACTGATGGAAAGCGCTTCTCAGGGCTATTCAGGGCTGCGAGCAGCACGCGAACGTAGGCCAAATCAAACTTTTGCGTGGGAGTTTGCGTCAGTTCATGGCCCAGCGCGTACATGCGGGCGACCGCGGTTCGATAGGAGCTTTCTGCCATTCTCTAGTTTGTAGCTTATCAGTTTAGGAGTGTTTCGCGAGTTGCCGAAGTGGCCGCGGCGATGACTCTGGATGGACTCTAGGCGGCTGCGGGGGTCATAAAATCAAGGGCGCGCGAAATGTATGCCTTCATCTCTTTTCGAGCCACTACGGCATCGAGCATTCCGTGCTGAAGCAGGAACTCAGCCCGTTGAAATCCTTCCGGCAGTTTCTGGCGGATGGTTTGCTCGATGACTCGCGGCCCTGCGAATCCGATCAGAGCTCCAGGTTCGGCAATATTTAAATCGCCAAGCATCGCGAACGAGGCTGTCACGCCACCGGTCGTAGGATCGGTCAAGACAGAAATGTAGGGAACTTTTGTTTCGTCCAATCGCGCAAGCGCGGCGGAAATTTTTGCCAGTTGCATCAGGCTGACCACGCCTTCCATCATGCGAGCTCCCCCCGACGCGGAAACAATAATCAACGGCGCTTTGGACTCAAGGGACTTTTCGATGGCGCGTGTAATTGCCTCACCAACAGCCGCGCCCATGCTGCCGCCGATGAACGCGTACTCCATGGCGCTCACGATCACCGGGCGTCGGTTCAGCTTTCCGCGAGCGTTAATCACAGCATCCTTCAGGCCGGTATCAGCTTGGGCCTGTTGCAGGCGCGAGGAGTAAGACTTCAGGTCAACAAAATGCAGCGGGTCGGTCGAGCTTAGATTCGTGTCAAATTGCTCGTACTCGCCATTGTCGAGCAGCAAGGCAAGGCGCGTTCGCGCATCAATGCGGAAGTGCCGGTCGCACTTCGGGCAGACATTCAGATTTTCTTCGAGATCTTTTTTCCAGATGATCTGCCGGCAATCTTCACACTTCACCCACAGCCCTTCGGTGCGGACCTTCTTCTCGCCCGAAGCTTCCAACTCACCAGATTGTCGTTTAAACCAAGCCATAAAAGCAGTAGCCAGGAGCTAGTAGCTAGTGTTTCCCAGCGACTAACTACGAGCTAGCAGCTGCTAATACTCGATCCCTCTTTGCGCAAGGACGCCTTTTTCGTAGGCGTGCTTGACTTGGCGCATCTCTGTAACTGTATCAGCAAGCTCGACAATTGTCGGATGAGCATTCCTTCCCGTCAAGATCACATGCACCATGTCCGGCTTTTTCTTCAGGACTTCAACAACTTTGGCCGGATCCACCATGCCGTAGCTGATGGCGTAATTGATCTCATCCAAAATGACAAGGTCCCACGTGCCGGACTGGATAGCAGCGTCAGCTTCGGCCCAAGCGTCCTCGACCATCCGGACATCTTCGGGATCGGGCTTCTCCGTTCCAACCTTCACAAAGCCGCGGCCCATTTGCTTCATTACAAACTTGTCTCCGAAGGCCTGCACGGCATCCAGTTCGCCGTAGTGCCAAGAACCTTTCAGAAACTGCAGCATAAGCACGCGCATGCCTTGGCCGACCGCGCGCAATGCCGTCCCCATGGCGGCAGTAGTTTTGCCCTTTCCAGGGCCGGTATTCACGATGATCAAGCCGCGACGAACGTCTGCCATATGCTTGTACTTGATTGTACTCGGGCGCGCGGCTAGTGCCCGAGGTGGTAGGGATGTCCTTTGAGAATCGTGAATGCCCGGTAGAGTTGTTCCAGAAAGACAACTCTGGCCAACTCATGCGCGAATGTCATTTTCCCCAGCGAGAGAACAAGCGCGGCATGGGAACGAGTTTCCTCGCTGAATCCATCAGCGCCACCGACCGCAAACAGCAATGGCATGGACGAGCGGTCCTGCTGCTCACTCAACCAATTCGCGAATTCCTGGGAGGAAAGTTGCTTGCCTTGTCCGTCAAGCAGGATGAGCCGATGCCGCGGACGCGAATCAGCGGAGCTTAGTTTCAGCACGGCTGCTTCATCTTTCACCGAGGCGCCACTCGCGTCTGCGTACTGCCGCAAACGCTTCAGGTAGTCCTCGGTGAGCGACTGGATGGCGGGACTTTTGGTTTTGCCAATCCAAGCAATGGTGATTTTCACGTTATCCTGTGCTCTTCCTCAGTGGTAGAAAAAGACAACCACAGGGAACACGGAGGACCATAACTGGCACGACGAGGTTGGAAGACGTAACTACCTCTTCAAGCCTGACGCCAACACCACGAGCGCTCCAAACTTGATCTGGTCCCCATCGCGATAGCGGTTGATTTCTCGATAAATTTGAGCGTTGATTTCGGTCCATTCCTCTGGCGGCACGCGTCCAAACAGTGGCAAGAACGGAGTTGCAACCGCCCGCGCCTGCTCCCAAACTTCTTCTGCGGATCCCGGCCAAGTCCAGGGAACGCGTTCTGTAGTCTCCTCGACGCTGTCAAAGCCTGAGTCTCGCAAAACGGTAGAAAGGCTTCCCGGCGCGGAAAACCGAAAAGGATCAGGGCCGCCTTCCTGAACCGGAGGCCCGCCAACATGCTCAACTACTACGCCGATCATGCTCGCCCAATAGGGCTGCTCAAAAGGCCCCCATGCGAGGAAACAAGCGCGTCCACCCGGCTTGAGCACGCGATGCGCCTCCCGAAGCGCTTTGACAGAATCGTGAAAGAACATCACGCCGAATCGGCTGGTGATCAGATCGAAACTATCATCGGCAAATGGCAGGTGCTGCGCATCGCCCTGCTCAAGAGTGATATTTCCTAAGCCGCGCTGCCGAGCGCGATTTCCTGCAATTTCAAGCAGCTCAGAACTGAGGTCGAGGGCGGTGATGTGGCCCGAGGCACCGATCTTCGACGCTATGCTGATCGCTGGCTCGCCGGTCCCGCTTGCCAGATCGAGAACCTTCATTCCGGGCTGCGGACGCGCATACTCCACCAAAGCGTTTGTCACGTCCCGGCCCATGGCGGCCGACTTGGCCTTCCACTTTTCAGCCGCGACCAGGCGGTAGGATGATCCCCAGTTCTGTTCAGGCTGAGCTGCAGTCATCGGTTCTGGCGATATTGTAGTAGAGTTCACGACATTGAGAGTTATGACGAATTACACACGAATGGAATCGCCTGTCGGTCCTTTGCTGCTGGCTGCCGACGAAACCGGCCTGCGATCGATTGAGTTTGCGCCTGCGAAACCCGACCCCTCGTGGCAAGAAGACGAGAAGCCATTCCGGGAGACCATTCATCAGCTTCGGACCTACTTCGCGGGGAAGCTGGAACGTTTTGATCTTCCGCTCGCACCGCAAGGCACGCCTTTTCAACTGAAGGTTTGGGAACTGCTCTGTGAAATTCCTTATGGCGAGACGATCTCCTATGGGCAGCTGGCATGCCGAGTCGGCAATCCAAAAGCGAGCCGCGCCGTCGGTCTGGCCAATGGCTCGAACCCAATTCCCATCATCATCCCTTGCCATCGAGTCATCGGTAGTAACGGAAAGCTGACGGGATATGGAGGCGGGCTGCCGATCAAGGAAAAGCTGCTTGCGCTCGAACGGCGTCAGCTTCGTCTGCTCTAGTTGAAGCGTCTGTTCTTTAAGAACAGCAACCACAAGCACACGAACGCCACAAAGGACTCCGACTACGGCAACTGCCCTCGTGCTCCTTGGTGTCCTTAGTGGTGAAATGACAGCTCCTACCCTTCCCTGCTGTGTCTGGCAGTTCCTTCCAGAGTCGGTTACCATAGATGCAAGTAGGACATTCCTCCAGTTCAGAATTGACATGAAAAAACCTCTAATTGTGCCGTTTGTGCTCGTCTTGTCTTGCCTTGTGAGCGCCCAGGTGCCCGTGAATCCTGTTCTCCGACCACCTCGCGGCTCACAAGTAGCCATTGTCGTTTTTGAAGACCTGGAGTGTCCCGATTGTCGGCGTGCGGCTCCGCTGCTGGATGAAGCGGCCAAGACATACAAGATCCCTCTGGTCACGCACGACTTCCCTCTTCCTTTTCACAAGTGGTCGTTTGATGCAGCAGTGATTGCTCGATATTTCGACTCGCAATCAAAGCAGCTCGGGCACGAGTACCGCGACTACATGTTCGAGCACCAACCGGAGATCACGGCGGAAAATATGCGGGCTTTTTCGGACAAGTTTGCGACCGAACACAAGACAAGTATTCCGTTTGTGGTTGACCCGCAGGGCAAATTCGCGGCGGAAGTCACTGCCGACCGAGACCTTGGCAAGTCAATTCACCTGGAACACACACCAACGATCTACGTTGTCAGCAGCAAAACTCAGGGAAAACCGTTCGTCGAAGTGGTCGACCGGACGCAGCTATTTCAGTTGATCGACGCCATGAAGGCAGAATAGGCGGACAAATGACTGCCCTAGCGGAATGGTAGTTGTCGGTCGACTAGAATGTCCTACATGTGTTAGCCGCGTTCGAAGGCGTGCTTCTTTTCCAATTCCTCGAGAGCGGCGCGCGCATCGGACTCAAATGTAGCCGCCTGCTCCAGTAAAGCTGGCGTTGCCTTGGCGAACTCGCCTTCCATTTCGATCAGCCCGTCGTTCTTCAGTTGCTGAGCCACTTGCATCACGTGATCGGGCGACGTTTCCACGTACAAGGCTTCGGTGGGATCGGCTATCCACGCCGCGCGTCCGAATCGCAGGTGGTACCAATACACTTTGCGCGCCAGCAACCGACTCATGTCCTCATCGTTTGCCTTCCCGAACACCCACTTATGGCGCTTAAAGTCGTAATACCGGCTGGAAAAATGCACCGGAACCAGCTTCCCGGATTTCACGAACTCCAGTTGCCGCCGATCGACCTCTTTCCGCAGTGCGTTTATCACCGGGCCTTCGATGTCCTTCGCTTCGAGTGAAGGCATCGCTTGGTAGACTGTCACGGAGACATTCACAGCAACCGGCGCGTGCAGTCCTTCCGCACTCTCCAGACGGATATCCCCATGCAGCACCCAGAAATCAGCTCCAGAAGTCGATTTGTGAAACGGCCACTTGAGATGGAAAGACAGGGGCAGGCCGGCAAGAGTTACATACAATTGTTTTTCGGTAGTCATCTTCGAATCAGTTGCGGGAAATTCCGCTGCTTTCGTCCGCGTTGGTCTTGAGCGCCCAGGCCATGCGAGGAGTGTTATGCGCCAGGCCAAAGCGACCACGAGCATCCAGCAGAATGATCCCGCCGTGTCCGTTCACGCGAGACTGCAGATAGTTTATTGCTTCCGCGGCTGCCCACTCCGGCAAGTTTCCTGAGGCCACGCGGTCGGTGGCCCACTTGGCTAATACGAGTTTCATGATGGGCTCTCCCCAACCAGTGGTCGAGGATGCGGCAGTTTTGTTATCAGCGTAGCACCCGCAGCCAATCAGGGATGAGTCGCCGAGTCGCCCTGGAGCCTTATTCAGCGTGCCTCCGGTAGAGGTGGCGGCAGCAATATTGCCTTTAGAATCCAGCGCAACAGCTCCTACCGTGTCATGCGAAATAGCAGGAGCGAAAAGGTTTGGCTTTTCTTCCGCAGCCTGAGCCTGAAATTCCTGCAGTCGCTTAACTTCGCGAGGAATTACCAAATCTTCGTTCTTGCAGAGCGGGATCCCGTGCTGGGCCGCGAACTTTTCCGCGCCCTCGGAAACAAAGTACACATGCGGGCTTTCACTGAGAATCTTGCGGGCGGCGCGCACCGGGTTTCTCAGGTGCTCGACGCAGCCGACTCCTCCGGCTCGAAGCGTTGCGCCGTCCATGATTAGGGCGTCGAGCTGAACCCGGCCATCACGGTTCAGGAAACTACCGCGGCCCGCGTCGAAGGTTTCGTCATCTTCCATAACAACGACTGCTTCTTCGACGGCATCCAGCGCCGAACCACCCTTATTTAGAGCTCGCCAACCGGCCGCAAGCGCATTGCGTACACCCCTCAAATGCGCCTCGACCATGTCGTCGGGAATGGCCCACGCTCCACCGTGGACTACCAGAACCGGTTCAGATGGCAAATTTCTCCCCCACAAAAACGACGAAATAGGATAGCAGGTTGCCCGGGGATCTTACTGATTACACATATGTGGTTTCACCCTCGGCGTGCAGGCGCACGCTTTGACCGACCGCAATCCGACCAATCCGTATCACAGAAGCATAGATTCCGGCATGGTTCTGGTTGGCGCGAACGATGGTCTTCATCACTTCTGGCGCAATGGTCGCCGAGTCGGGATCGATATTCACCATCGAGCAGCGTTCGTCGCGCATTGTGACATTGATTGCGGCAGCGTTATCTCGCTCGCCGAACGAAAGCACCCCGCCCAACCATTCGTCCTCAAGGAACGCGGCCGGCCGCTCTAGGCGGACGACAACGTTGGGGCGGAATCGCCGGATGTCAAGTGTTTTCTGTGCCAGCCGTCCGATCTCGCTGACGGTATCGGAGGCGATCACTGACACGCTCGCCTCGTCAAAAATCCCATGTCTCAATTGCATCATCTGCACGGGAGAGCCATAGCGGCGCATGACCTCGGTGGCCAAGTCTTCACCGAAGACTGACATCTCCTTGCCACCCGGCGTCCGAACGTGGGTTGGAATGATTCCATCAGCGCCACGCCGCACCGGAGTAAACAAAACCAGTTCGGGGAGCTTGCTGGCTGTCAGCCATGGCATTCCGCTGTGGTCGTCGATCCGCTGAAACGCCAGGCGCCTGTCACCTTCGATACCGTGCCATCCCAACTCTGCAGAATCGAGTGGTTCTCCGGCCATGGACTTCACGGGATAGCGGAAAATCGACTCGACATGTCCAATCTCGATGCGCATGCCCCCTCAACTTAGCTGCATGGAGATTGTACCCGTGAGTCGATCGGGTTACCGCCTGTTTCATCACCAAGCACACGAGGAAATCAAGGCTTGTCTTAGTGGTTGCTTCAGGAGATTACTGAGAATTCTTGTTGGACCGTAAAGTCGGTTAGGCAGCTTGTCCTGAACTCGTGGCGCGATCCACCAGTTCTGTGCGGGTCCACGTGTAACGCACGCGGTGAATGACGGTGATCGTGGATAGTACCGCGATGATCCAAAGAACTGGCGCCATGCGATTGAAGAGGGCGCCAATGATCACCAGAACGAGACGCTCGGGACGCTCGAGAAAGCCGACGCGGCAGGATCCGATGAGGGATTCAGCTCGGGCTCTCGTGTAGCTGACCATAATTGCACTGACCATCACGAATGCGGTCAACACAACATAGGCAAAGCGTTCGCCCCGAGCATAGAAGACCAGAAGGCCGAAAAATTGGGATGCGTCACTGTAACGATCGATTACCGAATCAAAGAATCCGCCGAAGCGGGTAACGCGGTTCGTGGCCCGGGCCACGCGGCCATCGACCAAATCGAAAAAGCCCGATCCGATGATCACCAGCCCGGCATAGCGGAAAAGGCGAGCCTGGTTATCGGCATTGGCATATCCAAACAGAATGGCAGCTATGGTGTTGACCACCAAGCCTAAGAAAGTGAGGAAGTTGGGATTGATGCGCGCCAGCGCCAGCCATCGCACGATCGCATCCAGCAAAACCCCGCAGGCTTTCCCGAATGCGCTCGTCCAGGTAATTGCCATCAAACCTCTGCTTCGTCGTGAATGGTGGTCAGGCTGAGAATTTCTAACTCGCGCTTGCCATTAGGCGTGACCACGGTGGTGCTGTCACCCACCTTCTTGTTGAGTAGCGCCCGCCCGATCGGAGAAGTGGTCGAAATTTTCCCGGCCGCGACGTCAGACTCCTCGCTCGTGACCAGCTTGTATTCCACTTCTTCTTCCTTCGTTTCGTCGTACACCTTTACGGTGGAACCGAGCCCGACCTTGTCCTTGGGGATGTTGTTCATGTTGATAAGAGACAGGTCAGCCAGCCGTCGTCCAAGCTGTCGCAGGCGAGCTTTCACGAATTCCTGGCGCTGCTTGGCCATGTGGTATTCAGCGTTTTCACTCAGGTCGCCCAGAGCGATAGCCCGCTTCAGCTCCCTGGGAAGCTCATGGCTCAACTCATGTTCGAGGCTGCTGATTTCCTCTTGGAGCTTTTTCTTGATGTGCTCGGTCATGCTTTAACGGATTATAAACCGGAAATATGGGCTGAAAACGGCACGGACTCAACCTTTGATGGCGACCCTACAGAGTGGTTACCTGAAAACCGGGAATCAGGCCTGGAATTCTGAAGCTTCGGGGAAGCGCAAACCCGACTTGGCGAGTGCCTTGGTGAGGAGGTCTTCGATGTCCACCTCTTCACAATTCCGCGCCATGGCCATCTCACTAACCAGCAGGTAACGCGCTCGCTCAAGCATTTTCTTCTCGCGAAAAGACAAGGGCTTCGACTGGTTCAGGAGGAGCAAACCTTTCAATACCGCCGCCACCTCAACCAGCGACCCGGTACGCATCCGGTCGGAGTTCTCCTTGAACCGGTCTTTCCAGTCTGCATTGTTGTCGCAGGATCCATCCTCGAGGTAGTCGACAATTTTCTGGATTTCACCGTTCTTGACAACCCGCCGAAGTCCCACGTTCAGGACGCTGTGGAACGGCACCATCACCTTCAGGCTGCTGGATTTTATTTTCAGGAGGTAGAACTTTTCGACCGTCTGACCGATGGTTCGGCTACTGATCTGTTCAATTACTCCGACGCCATGGTTGGGATATACGACTTTGTCACCGATGTGGAAATTGCCGTCAGCTAGCATTCAGAACCACCTACGGGCGCAGGCGACCAGAGGAACAGCACTCCTCTAGTTTAGCGAGTGAACTGCCAAAAGGCAATTTAGCACCGGTTGTACACAGGATTCCAAGAACAATCTACGGCGAATCGTGGTATTGCCTCGTTTGCAACAAGCTGAAAATGAATGAGTTATCGCAGTCTCGGAGGTGGCGGTCAGCCCGAGAGCCCAACTACCTCTAATCACTGACAATGCCGATGCACTTGTGCTCAGAAGGAGTCATCCTCTCCTCTGCGAAGCTCGTTCCCCCCGACCCCGACTCGGTGTTCTGTTTGACTGTGTGAATCCGCCACGCCACGCCTTCTATCAAACCATGGAGGTATAATTCGGCAATCGCCATGGAAAACCCGCGTTACGCCTTGGTGGCTTACGTGCGAAATTCCGTCGGGGAGTTTGTTCAGGCCCTCCGCCAGCAGCTTCATCCCGAGTTGCCCCACCTGCCAGCTCATGTCACCATTTTGCCGCCCCGGCACTTGAAGGGGAGCGAACTCTCAGCCTTAGAAACCCTGGAAGAGATATGCAGCCAATTCGAGCCTTTCGAGGTGGTTCTTGGTGAGGCGGAAACTTTCGTTCCAGTCACACCGACGGTGTTTGTCCGGGTGGCTCACGCCGCCTATCGCATGCGTGAATTGCACGATCGCCTGAATACCAAGGCGCTCAAGGCTGAAGAGGAATGGCCTTACATGCCCCATCTCACGATCATCAAGGTGAACACGGAAGAACAGGCCCAGCAGGCCTACATCGTGGCCCGGGATCGCTGGGCAGAATACCAGGGCAGCCGCCGAATATCGGTCACAGAGTTGACCTTCGTGCGCGAGGATGAAAATAACTGCTGGATCGATCTTGCTGGCGTTCCGCTCGGCCGCAGCCTCGTAAACCGCTAGCTTAGTGCTTTCGGGTCATCGCCCGAATTCCCGCTGCCAAGGCGGCTTTTGGCCCAAGTACATGTCCCCTCCGTGCGTTGTAAGTTCCCCTAAGCAAGCGTAATAAAGAAGTTGACGCTTGTGTACCACCGCCAAGCGGCAGCCTCGCAACACTATGCAAATCGGCGTCTACGGCGCGGGATATCTCGGCACAATCGTTTCAGCCTGTCTTGCTGATTTTGGGATCCCGGTCCTCTGTTGTCATCCCGACAGCTCGCGAATAGTTGATATGGCGCAGGGGGCAGTTCCTTTCCACGAGAAAAACCTTCCGGAAGTCATTAAGCGCAATGTGCGCTCCGGGCGGCTGTCGTATTCGACCGATATCGACGGTTTCGCTCGCAAAGCCCAAGTGGTCTTCCTGGCGGAAGATACCGCCCAGCATCTGATCGACCTTGCCTTGCGGATTGCCCGAGCAGCCGCCAAGCCCCCAGTCCTCTCGATCGTCACCCCGGTGCGCGTCGGGGCGGCTTCCGATATTGAACAACGGCTGAAGCAAGCTGGCCTGCGCGCCAGCATTGTCTCGCAACCGATGTTCTTCACTTCCGGCTGCGCAGTGGAGGATTTCAACTGGCCGGATCGCATTATCCTTGGCACCTCCTCGAACGAGGCCGTGTTGGCGATTAAGCAAATTTTTCATTCGCTGGTCATGCGCGGAGTTCCCGTCATTGTTACCAATCACGAAACGGCCGAGTTGGTTCGAGAGGCGACTACGGCGTTCCTCGCCACCAAAATCTCTTTCATCAATGAACTTGCGGCCCTTTGTGAGCGCGTGAATGGAGATGCCGTTAACCTTTCGCTCGCTTTGGGTCTGGATAAGAAGATCGCGCCACGCTGCCTGCAGCCGGGTGCTGCCATCGGGGGCTTGTTCGCCGAATCCGACATGGAATCTCTTGCCGAACTCGCTCGAGAAAAGGGCGTTTCGCTGAGAATTCTGAGTGCCGCCCGCGAGGTGAATCAGACGCTGGCGGATCAGGTTGTAACCAAGATTGCGCAGTATGCCGAATCCGTAAAGAACAAGGACGTCGGGATTTTGGGCCTGGCGTTTAAGCCGAACACCAACTCCATTGCCGGATCTGCCTCAATCCGGCTGGCGAAGACTTTGATCGCCCATGGCGCCCGGGTCCGCGCTTATGATCCGGTCGCAATTCCGGAGGCACGCAGCGAACTGAACGGTAGTGTCAATTACTGTGACTCGGCCTACGCGGCGGCCGAAGGCGTGGATGCGCTCGTCGTGGGAACCGGCTGGCCCGAATTCCGCGCACTGGATTTTGCGCGAATCAAACAACTTCTCCGCCGGCCTCTAATCATCGATACCAAGAACCTGCTCGATTCCGTCCGGCTCCGCGCTATGGGATTTGAGTACGTTGGCGTCGGACGCTAAGGGCCAGTTCCTTCAGTTCGTCTTCTCCGGCAAGTTGTTATAATCGAGAACATCCGGTGGGAGTAGCTCAACTGGCAGAGCACCGGACTGTGGCTCCGGACGTTGTGGGTTCGATTCCCATCTCCCACCCCAATCTTTCCTTTTGTTTTCAACGCCTCAATCTGCTGTGTGTGCCATTGTGTGCTGACCCTTGGATCGGACGAGAGGAGAGGAAATGGCGCCTTCGTCCGGCGCCATTTCTTTGTGTTTACCCACCTCTACTGCATTATCACGAGCACCTGGATTGTGCCCTTCTCCTGACTCAGTGGCTCCAGCGCCTTTCCAACCACGGCACCCAGCATGCGGCTGCGGTCGGTACCTCTCATGGCGTGTCCCGGGGTGGAAGAAGCAACCAACAAGTCTCCCGCCTGAATTGCTCCGTTCTCGGCAGTGACCTTACACGGAACAATTCCAACCACAGCGAGCGGAACTTCGGCATTCACACGAGGATCGTCCACCGGGTACGGGCTGGCGAGAACGCCTGGTTTGGTCGAGTAGATACCGGCAACGCTGGTCGAGTAAGGCTCCGAGGTCAATGTGAGACTTCTTTTGCCAGTCCGGTCGATTGCCATCAGATCGCCGGGCTGATACTGGGAACGTCCTCCCACGGCGAACATGGATTCGGCAAAGTCGGCGCCACCCACGTCATAGGAAGTGGCGTGTACGTGTCCGTCTCCGCCTACACGGAAGACCGTGCCTGCATTGGCTTGTCCGACAATAACGTTGCACGTCGACAGCAAACTGCATGGATTTCCAAAACCATCGACGCCGTTGTTGTTGAACAAACTCGCGTTTCCATCAGTACTCTCTGTTTCTGAGTAAATCGCTGTGGCCTGGCCTGTGGTCGCGAGGGCCAAACCGTAAACGCCGGTTCCCGACGTCCCAGTGTTCTCGCCAAAAACGCCAGCGGCAAAGTTGGTGCCCTGAACACCACCACCGGTGTATCCCGCAACGGCCGTGCCAGTCGTAGCAACTTGCACATGCAACTTTGCCTGTGGGCTACTCGTTCCGATTCCGATGCTTCCGTTCTTTTGCTTGATTGCCGAGTTTCCGAGCGACGAAGTACCCGTCCAAAGCGGAACGGTATTTTTCGTCCCGGTTCCGGTCACTTGTGCCATTAACGACGTGCAGAGGATGTTGATGGCCAGCGTGCTCCACCAAAAGAGTTTTCGGGTCATGTGTTTTCTCCTTTTTCTAAGTTGCTTCTGGGCCCGTCATCATTGACGAGGCGTCGATTTCACATCGGGTGCGCTTTCAAGCATGGAGGGGGTCGGGTCTTGTCTGATTACTGGACTTCCCTCCCGCGCTCAACAACAAAACGTAAAAATCAGCAAGTTCGGCTCACGTTATAAAAAGTTTTATGCCGATCATGGCCTTGTGGCGGAATGCTGATAAGGCTGCCTAAACTCCACCCTCTTTTGTTTCTAACCAGAGAAGCTAATTATTTTCATTAACTTACGATTGGGTCTGATCCTGGCGGCCAGAAGGGTGGGCTGAAATCGGCGACTGAGCCGGATGGCGGACTTTAATGCGGGCGCTGATACAATTTCCGCCGTTACAATGCCCGTGTTGACTTTGCGCAAGGCCGCAGGTACTTTTACCGCGCGCTGGCTGCCAGGGGGGAGGCGTGCCAACTGATCCTCATTGTGTAACAGACCTGCTCGCACGATGGAACTCCGGGGACGAGTCCGCGCGCGATGCGCTCGTTCCGTTGGTCTACGACGAATTAAGAAGTATCGCTCGCAGGCACATTGTGCATCGGCCATGTCACACCTTACAGCCTACCGCCTTGGTCCATGAAGCATATTTGCGTCTGGCCCGAGGTGACTCCGCTGCTTTTCGTGACCGCGTCCATTTCTTCGCACTGGCGTCGCAAGTTATGAGGCAAGTTCTGATCGACTATGCACGCAAGGGCGCTGCTGCCAAGAGAGGAAATAATCCAATTACCATATCACTCGATGAAGGCTTAACTCCCGATCGAAATCGTCCCCAGCAGACGAACCTTAATCTCATTGATCTCGATGCTGCTATGAGTCAACTAGCCGAACTGGATCCACGCCAATCCAAAATTGTCGAACTGCGGTTCTTCGGCGGGCTTTCCATTGAGGAAACGGCCGAGGCGGTTAGCATTTCCCCCGCAACGGCAAAGCGCGAGTGGGTGACTGCACGCATATGGCTGCACCGCAGAATGAGCAACCCGGCAATGCGATGACTCCCGAGCGCTGGCAGAAGATCAAAATTCTGCTCTCGGGTGCGTTAGAACTGGAACCGGGCAATCGCGAAAGTTATCTCCAGCGAAGCTGCGACGGAGACGACGGCCTGCGAAACGAAATAGAAGCCCTGCTCGACCATGAACAAAAAGTCAGTTCGGAATTTCTCGGTCAAACAGCTCTAGCCGAGGTCACAACCGCGCTGTTGCCTTATCCTGACAATCCCTGGATCAACCGCCGGGTTGGCGCGTACAAGACGATCGAACAGATCGGCGTCGGCGGCATGGGAGAGGTCTACCGTGCTTTCCGGGCCGACGATCTGTTCCGGAAAGAAGTGGCCTTGAAGGTGGTTCGTGCCGGTCAGGACTCCGGCTTCATTCTCCAACGATTCAAGAACGAGCGCCAGATATTAGCCAACCTCGAACATCCAAACATCGCTCGCTTGCTCGATGGAGGCACGACTGAAGAAGGCACGCCCTACATCGTCATGGAATTGATCGAGGGCCAGCCAATTCTGGAGTATTCTGATGCGCATCGGCTTTCCATCCCCGACCGCCTGGCGTTGTTCATTGAAGTTTGCGCGGCCGTGCAGTATGCCCATCAGCGGCTGATAATTCATCGCGATATCAAGCCCGGAAACATTCTCGTCACGAAAGATGGAGTGCCGAAGTTGCTCGACTTCGGAATTGCGAAAATTCTCGATGTGGAGTCTGGCTCAAGTGCTGGCGACCGCACGTTAACGATGTTTCGCCTCTTAACGCCGCAATATGCCAGTCCGGAGCAGGTCCGAGGCGAGCCGATCACGACGGCCAGCGACGTTTACTCGCTCGGCGTCGTTCTCTATGAAGTGTTGAGTGGTCGTAGCCCCTATCCGAAAACGAGCGACGCATCCCAACTGGCCCGATATGTTTGCGACCTCGAACCACCGAAACCGAGCGCTACTGCTCGGAACGGAATTGCGCACGAGTCCGCCATCAATGGCGAATCTGAACTGCAATTCGTGCAACGCGTGAAGGCTGCTCGTCAACTGAAGGGGGATCTGGACATTATTGTTCTCAAGGCGCTGCGCAAGGAACCGCAGCGCCGCTACTCTTCAGTGGAGCAACTTGCCGAGGACATTCGGCGCCATCTTCACAATTTGCCTGTCGCGGCTCGTAAGGATACAGCCAGATACCGTATCTCCAAATTCGTCAAACGGCACAAGGCAGGCGTGACCGCGGCAGTTGCAATCGCAGTGACGCTGATACTGGGTTTTGCTATCGCTCTCCAGCAGGCGCGCATCGCCCGGCGCCGCTTTAATGACGTGCGCAGCCTGGCGAACTCGCTCATTTTCGATGTGCACGACTCCATCAAAGATCTTCCCGGTTCGACTCCGGCAAAGAAGGTGATCGTCGACCGCGCACTGCAGTACTTAAATGTACTTGCGCAGGAGTCAAGCGGCGATCTGGGACTGCAGCGGGAATTGGCAGCGGCCTATGTACGATTGGGGGCAGTGCAGGGAGATTATCTCGAAGCCAATCTCGGCGACAACCAGGGCACACTAGCCAGCTACAGAAAGGCGCTCGAGATCCGTAAACAGATCGATATCGGCTCCAAAAACTGGAATGACCGGCTCGCTCTTGCCGAGGGATACCGCCTTGTGGCTCATCAACTCTGGGCAAATGGCGATGTGCGAAGCGCGCGGGATCAGATCGAACGAGCCATTGCAATTTCTGAAGCACTTAATGCGGCTCAACCTGACAACATGAAAATTCTGTACGAGATGGGGTTCGACTATCAAACATCAGGCACGATCGGTTACCCAGGCGATCCGGCGCCCCGGCAGAAGATTCTCCACGACTATCGCAGGGCGTTGGCCGTCGATGAAACACAGTTAAAAAGCAATCCCAACGATGTTCGCACCCTTTATGGCTATGCGACTGATTTGAGTGACATAGCTAAGTGGTCCGAGGCATTGGACGCGCGAGAATCCCTCAGGAATTATCAAAAATGTGTCGAAATAGATCTGAAGTTGATTCAGCTTTCTACCGATCTCCGGTACCAGCGCAGCCTCGCTATCGATTACGGCACGGTTGCGGGCGTGTACGACGACCTCGGCGATTATCCGCATGCGCTCGAAAACAATCTGAAAGATCTGGCGATCTATCAGGATCTGGTTAAAAAAGACCCGAAGAATCAGTTGATGCTGCGGGGGGTCGCCATAAGCTCTGCCAACACCGCTGTCTCCTACGCAAAGACCGGTCAATTGAAATTGGCTCTAGATTATTCAAAGCGTTCTCTCGAAATCATGCAGGACCTCATATCGGCTGCCCCGCAGAAAGGTTATGGAAGTAGGATTTTCGCAACCATGCTAGTTTATCGCGGCACCATTCTCACAGAAGCAAATCAGCCCGAGGCCGGCATGGCAGAAATTGAACAGGGCAGGTCGATTTATGAGTCTTTGTATAAGGCTGGAGCCGGGGATCAGACGAATGTAGCCGGAGCTGACGTGGAGTTGGCCCAGGCGGCGTTCAGCGCCGGTCATGAGGAAACAGCTGCCGAGTATTTTCACGAAGCGCTCAACATTGCCGGGCCATTGATCGCAAAGAACAATTTGGAAGCAATCTACGCCGCAGCCGACGCCCACTCCGGACTTGGCGATCTGAGTGCAAAAAACGCTCGGCAACGCGGGCAATCAGTGCAAGCGCGCCGAGCACATTGGATCGAGGCGCAATCGCAATACCAACAGAGTCTCGATGATTGGCATCGCCTTGAACACCCGAATCATTCGTCACCAATCAACGGATTCCAGGTGGGCGATCCGGCGCTGGTCGCGAAAAAATTGAAACTTGCACGAATCGAGCTATTGGCAACGCATTGAACTACAGGGTTTCAGTAATTTGTTTCTCTCCGCGGGCACGCAGGAAGCAGTTCACTACGCGAATAACTTCCGGCTCCTTTTCCGGGCGCTTTGCACCCGATTCCATTAGCAAGCTCGGCAGATCTCACGCAAGCGCTCCGCTACGGTTTCGGCGGTAACGTCACGCTGCGGAGTTCCCAGCATTTCGAACCCGACCATGAACTTGCGAATCGTCGCCGACCGTAGCAGCGGCGGATAAAAATGCGCATGCAGATGCCATTCCGCATGCGTCCCCGTGGATCGCTGATGAAATCCCATGGAATAGGGAAAGGGCGATTGAAAAACTTTGTCGTAGGAACTGGTTAGTTTTTGAAGAGTTCGCGCCAAGGCGTGCCGTTCCGGTTGGTCAAGGCTCCCGAGATCGGGAACATGCCGCTTGGAAATGATAAGCGTTTCGAACGGCCAAAGCGCCCAAAGCGGCACCACGATAAGGAACAGTTCATTGTCAAATACCACACGCTCGCCTTGGTCCAGCTCATAGCGAAGGTAATCACAAAGCAGGCAAGAGTGATGAGCCTGAAGGTAGCTTTGCTGCGAGTACTGTTCTTTGCTCACCTCATTTGGGATCGAACCGGTACCCCAAATTTGACAGTGAGGATGGGGATTACTTGACCCCATCATGGCACCGCGGTTCTCAAAAATTTGGACATACTGGACAAAATCAACAGCACTCAATTGATGGAACTGCTCGATCCACATTGCAACCACCAGTTCGACTTCGGGGACAGACATGGCGGCGAGGGTTAAGTCGTGGCGAGGGGAAAAACATCCTACGCGGCAGATACCGCGCTCCGGGGCGGCAACGATCAAATCCGGGATGTTGTTTGCTTGCAAGTCCGCCGGAATATCCGGCTGCAACGCAGGAAAATCATTGTCGAACACAAAAGTAGATCTGTATTGTGGGTTGCGAACTCCGCCGGCACGCTGATTTCCAGGACACAGATAGCAGGAGGGATCATAAGATGGCAATTTCACTGAGGCGAGCTCGTCGACGTGCCCCTGCCAAGGTCGTGCGGTACGATGCGGAGAAACTACAACCCATTCTCCTGTGAGCGGGTTCAGCCGACGATGAGAAACGCTGTTGAGGCGGAACATTCTTTACTTTCTCTCTTCCGCTTGATTCTACTTTGCCGAACCGGCTCCGTCGGCAATTTCAGGCACGTAGATTTCGGGCCGCATGCCGACGGCTCGTTCGTAACCTGCCGCAATTTCGGCCGTAAATCTGCCGGCTGCGTTTTTGTCGACGAGAGTGACAGTGCATCCGCCGAATCCTCCCCCTGTCATGCGAGAGCCGTAGTTGCCCGAGATCGAATTAGCCAGTCCGACCATAAGATCGAGTTCAGGACAACTCACCTCGTAATCATCGCGTAAACTTGCGTGCGATTCGTACATGAGTTCTCCGACTCTTTGCAATTCCCCGGCGTTGAGTGCATCGGCGGCGGCCAATACTCTAGCGTTCTCGCGGATGACATGACGGCAGCGGCGCAATAAAACCTCAGACAGACCTGCTCCGTGTTGGCGCAGGTCATCTTCCGTTACATCGCGAAGGGCCGTAACCTCAGGCCGGAAACGGTTGAAGTAGCGAACACACTCTTCGCATTCCGCCCTCCGCTGGCTGTACTCGTTTCCCGCGATGGAATGCTTCACCATGGTGTTGCAGATTACGACCGCAAGGCTTTCAGGCAAGGGAACGGACCTACTTTCAAGCGAGCGGCAGTCCAGCAGAATTGCATGCCCGGCGCGTCCGTTGGCAGACGCAAACTGGTCCATAATTCCGCAGCGCGCACCTACAAATTCGTTTTCTGCCCGCTGACAAAGCTGCGCTAGCGTTGTCGGGGGTGGCGCCTTTCCTGTCGCAGCGAGTAGCGCCAAAGCAGTTGCGACTTCCAGGGCTGCGGAGGAACTGAGGCCGGCGTTCATCGGCACCCGCCCATCAACGAGAAGATCCGCCCCTGATATCGGATATCCCTGAATCGCGAGCTGAATCTGGACGCCTCGCACGTAATCTGTCCAATTGTGTTGCGGCACTGGCGCAGGGTCATTCACTGGAAAGGTCGCCGTCTGCCCCTGCTGCAAGGATCGAACCGCCAACTGACCCGAATTATTGCCGGCGCAGGCCGCACGAACGTCAAAGCTGATCGCGGCTGGCATCACGAAACCATTGTTGTAGTCGGTATGTTCCCCGATCAGATTTACGCGGCCAGGCGCTCGAAAGACGTGAATCTGGGAGCTGCTACGCGGAAAAGCTGTCGAAAATTCCTGAAGAAGGGAGTTGCCTGTTCTAGGCTTCTGATTCAAAGAACCTCCCCACATTCTCTACACCTACTCATAGGCAATTCGGTATTAGATACGTACCGTATTAAAGTCTCAACGAAAGCGGCGTAAACGACGGCTCTGGTAGAACTATGAGTAATGCTGAAATTCACTGTTGCGGCAGTCCTTCTGAGCTTCAGTCTTTCTTTGTCGGCTGACTCACGTGGCTCTGAGTCTCGCACGAAAGTTGTCATACTCGGCAGCGGCACGCCCGTAGCCGATCCCGATCGCTCTGGTCCAGCAGTAGCAATTGTAGTGAACAATCGCGCATATCTGGTGGACTGCGGCCCCGGCGTCGTGCGACGCGCAGCCGCGGCCGCACGCAAGAACATGCCAGCGCTCGAGGTCACGAAACTAAATACAGTGTTCATCACGCACCTGCACTCTGACCACACATTGGGGTATCCGGATCTGATCTTCAGCCCTTGGGTTTTGGGCCGTTCGCAACCTCTCGCCGCATACGGACCTAAAGGTCTGCAACAAATGACTGGCGACATTGAAAGCGCCTGGCGCAAGGACGTCCAGGTCCGAACCGAAGGATTGGAGCAAGCCAACAGCACCGGCTACAGGGTCGTGGTCCACGAGATCTCGCCAGGAATCGTTTACCAAGATGAACAGGTCAAAGTGACGGCTTTCGCAGTGAAACACGGTTCCTGGGATGAGGCATTCGGCTATCGCTTCGATACTCCCGACCGGAGTGTTGTTATTTCAGGCGACACGGCGCCGGTCGACTCGGTCGTGAAAGCGTGCAACGCGTGTGACGTGCTGCTGCACGAGGTTTACAACGCCAGCGGACGGGTACTGCAGGATGGACATTGGAAGGCATACTTCAAGGCATTCCACACCTCGGGTTCGGAGTTGGGACAAATTGCAGCTCGCGCCCATCCGCATCTGCTGATTCTTTACCACCAGGTTCTGGAAAATCTTCCGGAAGAGGATCTCGTCCGGCAAGTTAAGGAACACTACTCCGGCAAGGTCGTGTCGGCACGCGACCTGGATGTGTATTGATTGAATTTCGCAAACGTTGTAATTGAAAATTCCCAACGCAGTCCGTCTGCCTTCCGAACGCATCTTACAGCACGAAATTCAACCTGCTGGAGGCCTGCATGCGGTTCCACTCAGCACACCTCGACAATCTTCGAAAGCTTTATATCAACCAGATCCAGCACGCGCACTCGGCAGAGACTCAGATCGTAGAAACTCTTCTCAAAATGATCGCTGCCGCGACAGACACCGGACTGAAACGAGCCTTGCAGGAACATCTGCAACAAACGCGAGAGCACGTTTCTCGAATCGAGCAGATCCTGCTGCAAACAACCAATTCGCTGGAATCGAAGAAATCAAAACCCGTAGCGGCCATGATCGACGAGGGCGAAGAGATGCTCTCGGATGCCAGCAATGACTCTGTTCGCGATGCCGCGATCGTTACCGCCGCACAGCGGATCGAGCATTATGAGATTGCTGTCTATGGCGCGTTACGGGATTTTGCCAATGTGATCGGCGAAAACAATCATGCTGACTTGCTCGAAAAGACCCTGGAGGAGGAGAAGCACGCGGATGCCACACTGACCAGCATCTCCGGTTCGGCCAATGCACGGGCCGACCGTGCCGCTTGACCACAACCTTAGTACATAATCGTTCTGGTCAGGTGATGGGGCCAGTCTGTGGTGTGATAGTGGGTCCAGAGCCGCGCATCCACCTGCGGAATAATGATCTGCCGGTCCACCGGCCGTATTTTGTTGATCTCGTCCGCCAGTAACGCCGTCGCATACAAGCAATGGGCGCGGATTTCGATCTCCTGCCGGCTGTCCCGTGGAATCATCTGAAAGCTGTTGATCGCGTGTTCCAATTCTGGTGAGTAACTGGTCATCCCCATGAGCCGCAATCCAACCGGGACAATGTAGTCGGCGAAGGCGGTCATCTTCTGCGGATCTTCCAAATGGAACGCGCCCTGCGGACCGAGTCCGGAATAGATCATCCAAAACCCGAGCTGCGTAAGCTTGTAGAACTTGATCTGATGTCCGTCGTAATCACTGACGTCGTTGTAACGGGGAAACTCGGCAGCCAACCTTTCTACCAGGCCGTTTCCATTGTCAAAGAGACGAGGTGAACACGATTTGATGAAGTTGTAGTAGCGGCCTTCGTACTTCTCCGCCAGCACTGCACCAGCTTGATGGAATAAAGTCAACTTCTCATCAAGCATGGGCATTTCTATGTTGCCGGCGAAAATCTTCTGCATGTCTTCGCGAGTAATCTTCGCCAGGTAATTTCCATCCAGTATGGGAATTTTTTGGTCAAGCGCACGCTTGATGCAACCGATCATCGCAGCTGAGTCGGAAAGGTGCTCGCCCGCATAATCGATCTGAAATTTGACGTGGGTTTTGAAATCGGTGAAAGCAGTGTCGACGGTGTTGGCCACCATGACAAAATCCATGGCCACATCCGGAGTCTTCTCCAAGCCATACGGTACTGCTAGATTTGGCAGGGGCAGATCTTCGTAAGCCATCCAGCCGGCGATTTCGACTATCTTCTGGTAGTGCGTGTGAACATCGCGTGAGTTCTCGATAACCGGCCGCAGGCTTTCCGTGACCGGACTGCCCAGCGGCCTCGGCCAGGGCAGAGTGTCAGATTCTGTTGCGGCAGCAAGGCCAGAGGCTTTCGCCATCGTTGCCACCATTGCGGTTCCGGAGACTTTCAGCACCTCGCGACGCGTGAGATTCATGGGCACTCCTTCTAAAAATGAACCGCGAATCTTACGAAGAACAAGACTCCAAGTCAACGGATGTTTCGCCGATCTTGGGTTGACAACCCCTGCACTCCGAACCGCCTCTAATCCCGTTACCTGAACAGGTTGCGGTCTTATGGCGTTAAAAGACTTCCTCTCTCGCTGGCCGTTAATTCAGCAAATCCGAACTGGGGTGGACGGAACTGGTATCGAGTCGTTCAGTGAAAGAACCCGCAACTTGCGGCCTAAAACAGATGGTGCACAGGTTGCCCGCTCGATTTGCCCGTACTGCGGCGTGGGATGTGGCCAACTCGCGTATCACAAAGATGGCAAGTTGATCGCCATTGAGGGCGATCCGCAATCACCGATCTCGCGCGGGCACCTTTGTCCCAAGGGCGCGGATACATTCGAATTACATACGCATCCCGGACGACTTCATAGGGTCAAGTACCGTGCGCCCTATTCCAAGGAGTGGCAGGAGATCGATCTCGAAAAAGCCATGGATATGGTCGCGGATCGCATGTGGGGAACCCGAGACAGTACCTTGGAAGAAACTCGCGACGGCGAATCCCTCATGCAGACAACCGCGATGGCGCATCTTGGCGGGGCCACGCTCGACATCGAAGAGAATTACCTGATTAAGAAACTGTTCAGTGCGGGCCTGGGAATGGTCTGCATCAGCAACCAGGCCCGTATATGACACAGCTCGACTGTGCCCGGTCTGGGCACTTCCTTCGGACGCGGCGGCGCGACCACTGCGCAACAGGATCTGAGTAACGCGGACGCCATTCTGATCATGGGGTCGTCGATGGCCGAAAACCACCCGGTGGGATTCCAGTGGGTCGTCGAAGCGCGCGAGAAAGGCGCGAAGATCATCCATGTTGATCCACGTTATACCCGAACCTCGGCCATGGCCGACATGTGGGTGCCGTTGCGCGCGGGCAGCGACATCATCTTTCTGGGCGCCCTGGTTCATTACGTTCTCGAGAACAACAAAGAATTCCGCGACTACGTCGTCGCGTATACGAACGCGTCCACAATCCTGCGAGAGGATTTTCGCGACACTGAAGACCTCGACGGCTTTTTCTCAGGGTGGGATGCCGAGGAGGGGAAGTACAACCCTGAGAGCTGGCTGTACCAGGGATCTCCAACGAAGCAGACCAGCGAGCAACCAGGGCATCACGAAGCCGGGGGCGGACACGGCAAAGATCGGGGCGGCGAGGCGCAAGATGCCGCTAAATTTCAGTCAGATCCTACTTTGCAGCATCCGCGCTGCGTGTTCCAGGTTCTGAAGCGACACTTCTCTCGCTATACTCCCCAGATCGTCGAGCGCTATTGCGGAGTTCCGCAAGGCATCTTCTTGAAGGTGGCGGAAACATTCACGGCGGCATCAGGGCCGGACAAAACCGCCGCAATTTGCTACGCGGTCGGTTGGACGCAGCACTCAAAAGGTGTGCAGATCATCCGCACCGCATCCATCCTGCAGCTTTTACTCGGAAACATTGGACGACCCGGCGGCGGCATTCTTGCTTTGCGAGGCCACGCTTCGATCCAGGGCTCGACCGATATTCCCACGCTGTACGACATTCTTCCCGGATATCTGCCGATGCCATTCTTTGAGGCTGACTCGAACAAGCTCCCCGGGTACCTCAAGAAGCACAGCGCCCGCACCGGGTTGTGGTCCAGCTTCGACAAATATTTCATCAGCTTGTTGAAGGCGTACTACGGCGACGGCGCCACCGAAACCAACAATTGGGGATTCAACTGGCTGCCGCGTGTTACGGGCGATCATTCGCATTTTGGGTATTGGCTAGACATGGCCGACGGCAAGCTGGAAGGGCTGCTCGTCATGGGTCAGAACCCCGCAGTGGGAGCTTCGAACGGACGTCTGGAACGCAAGGCGCTGGCGAAGTTGAAATGGCTTGTCGTGCGCGACATGGTTGAAACCGAAACCGCTTCTTTCTGGTATGCCTCTCCCGAGGTGGAACGAGGCGAACTCTCTCCGGAAACGATAGGGACAAAAGTGTTTCTTTTCCCTGCAGCCGGCACTGCGGAAAAAGCCGGAACGTTCACCAACACCCAGCGCCTGCTGCAGCACCGGGAAAAAGCGGTTGAGCCCCCCGGCGATGCGCGCAGCGACACCTGGTTCGTCTACCACCTGGGCCGCCGTCTGAAAGCTAAAGCGCAAAATGACCCGCGTCCCCGTAACGACGGATTGCGCGCTCTTACCTGGGATTACCCGACAGAAGGAGCAATCGCCGATCCGAGTGCTGACGCCGTTTTGAAAGAAATCAACGGGTTCTCTGTCGCCGATCGTAAGCAGCTCAAGCACATTCAAGATCTCAAGAACGACGGATCCACCGCATGCGGCGCCTGGATTTATTGCGGTGTTTACCCCGAAGAGAACTACAACCGCGCGAATGAGCGTAACCCAAAGGATCTTCTTGGGCACGGTTGGGGCTTTTCTTGGCCGAATGATTGCCGGATTATTTACAATCGCGCCTCCGCCCGCCCCGATGGCAAACCATGGAGCGAGCGAAAGAAGCTGGTGTGGTGGGACGAAGAGAAAAAAGAATGGACTGGCCTCGACAATGCCGACTACCAGAAAAAAACTCCTCCCGATGCTCCTGCGAATCTGGAGGAAGGACTCGGCACCGAGGCTCTGGGCGGCGCGAAGCCGTTTACTCTACATCCCGACGGAGTTGGCTGGCTCTACGTTGCAAGCGGATTGAAGGATGGCCCGCTGCCCACGCACTACGAGCCACTGGAATCTCCGGTTGAAAATCCCCTTTATGACCAGCAGGTGAATCCCGCGGCCAACAAGAAGCAACGTCCGGATAATCCATACGCGAACTCGCCGCATGATCCACGGTTTCCATATGTCCTCACGACTTACCGCCTCACCGAGCATCACACGGCTGGAGGAATGAGCCGCTATCTTTCGCACCTGACCGAGCTTCAACCCGAACTCTTCACCGAGGTGTCTCCGGAGCTGGCGCAGGAACTTGGCTTGAAGCATGGCGAATGGGCAACGATCATCACTCCTCGCGCTTTAGTGGAAGCGCGCGTGCTAGTAACGGCCCGTATGTTGCCGCTGGAAATCGACGGACGCACGGTTCATCAAGTCGGATTGCCGTATCACTGGGGTTATCGAGGCCAAATCAAAGGCGACGTCGTGAATGATTTGCTGGTCATCAGTGAAGAACCCAATGTCCGCATCATGGAAACGAAGGCCCTGGTCTGCAACGTTGTCGCCGGCCGCCGTGCTCAGGGCCGACAAGCTCTGGAAGAACTAAATTCATTTCTGCACAACGGCAACTTAGGAAGAAGCGCATGAGCGTTACAGCATTTTTGACCGATTCGACTTTGTGCATCGGATGCAAAGCGTGCGAAGTGGCCTGCAAAGAGTGGAACGAGGTAAGCGAAGATGGCCTGGAGTGGAGTGGATTTTCCTACGACAACACGGGCGCGGTCGGTGCCTCAACCTGGCGGCATGTGAAATTTGTAGAGCATGCGCCGACACCGGGGCTGGGTGGCAACGTCGGTGAGGCAGCTTCGTGGGTGTTCTCGTCGGATGTCTGCAAGCATTGCGAAGAAGCCGGATGTCTTGAAGCATGTCCGACGGGATCGATCGTGCGTACTGAATTCGGCGGTGTTTTCGTGCAGCCGGATGTGTGCAACGGCTGCGGATATTGTGTGACCTCGTGTCCGTTCGGCGTTGTCGAGAGGAATCAGAAGGACGGCCGCGCATTCAAATGCACTTTCTGTTATGACCGCCAAAAAGTCGGACTGCAACCGGCGTGCGCCAAAGCTTGCCCTACGGAATCAATCAAGTTTGGTGAAATCGAGCACCTACGGCGGGAAGCCCGCGACCGTGTCGAGCAGTTGCATCAGCGCGGGATGGACGATGCGGTCGTTTATGATCCAACCGAAACCAGTGTTGGTGGGATCCACGCCATGTTTGTGGTTCGCGGTGATCCGCGGGCCTACAACCTGCCTCCTAATCCCGAAGTTCCAACCATCTACCTGAAAAAAGCCTGGACTTCGTCGGCCATTGCTGCGGGCCTGCTTCTCGGTGGCACCCTGCTGGCGTTCCTTACCGATGGGAGAAACGGTCGATGAGCGATGCCATTCGGATTTCCGATTTGCAGCGCGAACAGCGCCTGGACGAGATCCGGCGCCAAGCCGAGCATGGGCAATTGCAAGTTGTCGGCGTGCGTCCGGCGGGAGCGCCATTCCCGCAGGCAAGCGCGGCAAATGGGTATTACCAGATCCCTCTTCTGAAAGAGCCGCCGTGGACCTGGGAAATCCCGCTGTACTTCTTCGTTGGAGGCGCCGCCGGCGCGGCTGCGGTAATCGGTGCAATCGCTAATTACACCGGCGCCGATCGCGAACTGGTGCAGCATGCGCGCTGGGTGGCGGCTGCCGGATCAGTCATCTCGCCCGCACTTCTTATCGCCGATCTCGGCCGCCCGGAGCGGTTCTTGGCTATGCTGCGAGTATTTAAGCCGCAAAGCCCGATGTCGGTTGGGGTGTGGACGCTACTCGGATTCTCCACCGGCGCGGCTGCCGCTGCTTTCGCGGGCTTTCTTCGTGCTCGCTACGGCCCTTCACTTCCGCTGCGCGTGCTCGAGAACGCGGGGCAAGCTGCTTCCCTCGCCTTTGGGCTTCCGTTTTCGAATTACACCGGCGTGCTGATCGGAGCGACAGCCATTCCGGTTTGGAACAAGAACGCCGGCGATCTGCCGCTTCATTTTGGGATGTCGGGTCTCGGAGCAGCGGTGGGAATTCTTGAACTGCTTGGACATCGCAAGAACCGCGCTCTGCAGGCTCTTGGTTTGGGTGCTGCGTTGTTTGAGATCTGGGAAGGTGCTCGCATTGAGTCTCGCTCACACTCCCATCTCGATCCTCTGAAACATGGATTCAGCGGCTTGGTCACCCGGACTGGAGGTGTGCTCTCCGGGCCAGTTCCTGCAGCGCTTCGGATTGCAAGCCTGTTAGCCAGCAGAGAAAGATCAAGTTCCATACGACGTTGGGCTTCGTGGTCGTCCATCGCCGGCTCGCTGATAACTCGTATTGCTTGGATTCAAGCTGGACATATGTCGGCGCGGAACTGGAGGCTAGCGCTCGAAATCAAGGACGCCGAGGACGCAGGTGCTCATTCTGCAGATGCCCGCAGAAGTGCCACTGGGAAATCGCCGAACAGCTGAGCTGCGGGAATCCCTCTCTCGCCCGCGATCACCTGCTCCCCAGTAAAAACATTCGTAAACTTACATCTGCCAAACTGCGGGACGACAACGCTGGTGTTCTTCCAAACCTCTTCGCCACGGGGAAGCTGCGATTCGCCGCGGAGCAGTCGAGCACAAAGCCGCGGTACAGCCGTGAGGATGGTTTCATTTCCATGACGTCTCGCAAATGCGATCACGTGCTCCGCACGGTCGCCTGTCGTTTGTAGGGGAATGTATTGGCCTTCCTGAATAAGGGATGGGAATTTGTGGCGCAGGCCCAGGGTTCGCCAGATTAAATACATCTTGATGCGACCGTCTTGCATGTTTGCCGCAAGTTCCCGCGCACCAGATCTCAGAGCCTCGCAGCACTTTGCCCCTAAACTCTCGATTTGCGATAGGGCTCGTTTGCGGACTTCGTAATCAACGGCCCTGCGATTATCCGGATCAACAAGATTGAATTCCCAAAGTTCGCTGCCCTGGTAGGTGTCCGGCACGCCGGGCGCAGTCAACTTAATTAAAGTTTGGGAAAGGCTGTTGATCATCCCGAAGAATTCAACCCTTCGCGCGAAAGGCACAAGTTGCTCGCAAAACTCACCGCTGCCCAACACTTTCTCTACGAACGCCGACAGCGCCGATTCATACGCCGAGTTCTGATATCTCCAACTGGTAATCTCTTTTGCTTCGCGCGCGCCTTTCAACATGTATTCGCGCATGCGGTCAACGAAAGTTTTCGTGGGAAGTTCTGTGCTGGTGGGCAGCGGCCACGCGCCGACCAGAGTCTGGTAGAGAAGATATTCATCATTTGCAGTTGGCGCTTCTCCGCCACAACAAACCCCCTTGAACTTCCGGTTCAACTCACGCCATTTGCTCACCTGCACGGTCCACTCTGCCGCAAGCTCGGAAAGCACGTTGATCCGCGCGCGAACGTCTTCCGAGCGTTTTGAATCATGGGTAGAGGTCGCGAGCATCTCGTGCGGCCAAATTGTCGCGCGCTCTTCAATCGTGGAATGAAACTGTTGCGGGCTGACGCCGAAACGCAGCGGGTCACTGCCAACGTCGTTGAGTGACACCAGCCGGTTGTATCGATAGAAACTCGTGTCCTCCAGCCCTTTGGCCATCAACGCACTCGTGTATTGCTGAAACTTCATGGCAAATAGAATCACCGACCGTTGATAAGCTGCCCGGTGACCTTCCACTCGCTGGAGCACAAGAACTTCGCGGATGAAATCGTAAACCGACAAGTCTGATGAGCTGTTCCTGAATTTTGCACAATTAACAGCTTCATCAATGTATTTGCAATCGCACCGGGAAACGTTCTCTCCGGCGATGTATGTGCGATAAACCGGGAAACACGCGACGATTTCGGTGAGCGCATCGCGCAGGCTCTTGACAGTGAAATCGCAAGTATGTCGGTCAGCAAGCGCGATGCGGCTCAAGTGATTCGCCAAAACGTTCAACTCGCTATTCAGCAGCCGATCCATCACCAGCTTCTTGCAGTCGTAAAGCAACTGCTTGAAATCAACTCTCTGGCCCAAGAAACCGGTATACGCCTCTTGGATCTGTGCCTCGGCCGTTGCATCGACGAATAACCCGTTTACCAAATTTGAGAATGCGTAGCCGGTAGTGCCGTGAATCGGCCAATCGCTGCTCAGCTTCTCGTCGCCGCTGAGGATTTTCTCGGCAACGACGTAGTACGGTTTCGATCGACGCCGGCTGGGATTGGACTCGCGTTGCAGGCGCTCGAAATATTGAAGTGGGTTGAATAGGCCATCCGGATGGTCGACGCGCAAGCCATTGATCTTGCCTTGGTGAAGTAACTGCAGGACGAAGTCGTGGGTCTGCTGAAACACCGTCTCACTTTCCTGACGTAATGCGGCCAGGTCATCGACGTCAAAGAATCGCCGATAATTGATGTCATCGGCCGCTACTCGCCAGTAGGCCAGACGGTATGCCTGCGCCTTGATCAACTCATGGAGTTCCTCAAATGAGGCTGGGTCTCCGGGCGTGCCGTTGATTTCAGCTACGCTTCGCTCCAGGAAATCGGTAATCAGCGGCGACCGCTGGCAAAGTTGCGCGAGTCTCTGTTTGCGGATCTCTTTGTCTCGCGCGCGCTCTGCCCGCCTCTCTTGCGTAATTCTCGAACGGCTCGGCAAGCGACGAAACTCTGTCATCAAGCTTTGCAATTCCAGAATGTCCGGGTTTTCTGCCCCGTGCTGTCCTTTGACCGCTTCCAGGCCATGTCGCAGAATCTGTGGGTATTCCCGAGGATTCACGGGAAACCGATGCTGAAAATAAAAAATGCTGAATTCGCCCTTTTCTTTGTCGAAGCTTAGTTGCAGTTCCGCTCGCTCGAGCACAGTCCCGTATTGATCCCCGAGTACGGGCACCAGAACCTTTCCCCGCAACTCTTCTTTTAGAGGCTCCCAATCGATGTCGAAATACTCGGCATACAGTGACGCTTCGCCATTCTCCAGAACGTCCAGCCACCAGGCATTGTCGCTGCCCATGATGCCCATGTGGTTGGGAACAATGTCGAGAATCTGCCCCATCCCATGTTCATGCAGCGTGGCAACGAACCTCTCGTAATCTTCCGGTGACCCGATTTCCGGGTTCAGATGATGGTGATCAATGATGTCATAGCCATGCATGCTGCCCGGGCGGGCGCGCAGATACGGAGATGCATAAACATGAGAAATCCCGAGCGAGGCAAGATATGGGACCAAATCGGCGGCCTGAGAGAAAGTGAAGTCGCGATTGAACTGCAGCCGATACGTGGAAATCGGAATTCTCGGCGCTCTCATGCTTTGAAAAACCATCCGACGCTGATCGGCGGCACCTTCTTTTGGTCGAGAGCGGCAGTTAAACCGTCCTGGGTCGTGTACAGCAGCCGGCCCTGTGGCGCTTTCTGGAGTTCGATTGCATCTCTCCCGAAATTGGCGATCAACTCCAAGCTGCCTCCGCTCTTGAAGATCCAGGTTGCAGATAGCGCCTCGCGCCCGAGTAATCTGAAAGACGCTTTTCCGGGTACGATCTCCTTTATCCGCGGCACGATTTCCTTGTGGCGCAAGGCCAGCAGTTCCCGATAGAACTGTAGCCATTGGATGTGCGAAGGCGTATCCACGGAAGCCCAGTCCAGCTTCGAATTCAAGAAGGTTTCTTTCGTGTTTGGATCGGGAATCTTGGCCTGAGCCGCGGCAGAAGTAAATTGCGAAAAGCGAGCGAACTCCGCCCTCCGCCCTTCTGTGACCTTCGGCGCCAGATCCGGTCCGAAATCGCAGAAAAAGAGAAAAGGTGTTGCCGTCCCGAACTCCTCGCCCATAAACAACAGCGGTGGGGACGGAGCCAGAAGCAGGGTGGCCACCGCGGCCCGGACCTTCTTGGCATCGGCTAAGTTGAGAATCCGCTCGCCGAAGGCGCGGTTCCCAATCTGATCGTGGTTCTGCAAGAACGAAACGAAGCAATCGGGTGGCAAATCGCGGCTGGGCTCTCCGCGCTTTTGCCCGCCTCGATACTCCGAAGCGTCTCCTTGATAGCTGAAGCCCTCGGTCAAACAGCGCCCGAGATGCCAAGCCGGATTCTTAGAGTAGTCGGAGTAATATCCATCACTCTCCCCCGTTACCAGGACATGGGCCGCATGATGAACGTCATCGTTCCACTGCGCCGTATACCATCGCGGCTTTTCGGCTTCGCGGCGAAGAAAATGTGCTGCGTTGTGGTCGTTCTCCAAAATCAGATGGATGTGCCGTTCATCTCCGAAACGGCGCCGAACTGTGTCCGACAACTCGGTTAACACGTCCGATTTGGAGTCGTCTTTGATCGCGTGAACCGCGTCGAAGCGCAGGCCGTCCAGCTTGTACTCTTCAAGCCAGTACAACGCATTGTGGATGAAGTAGTCGCGAACCGTACGGCTGCACGCTCCATCGAAGTTGATCGCCGCGCCCCAGGGGGTGTGATGCCGATCGGTGAAGAATTGCGGCGCATACAACCACAGATAATTTCCTTCCGGCCCGAAGTGGTTATAGACCACATCGAGAAAGACCATCAGCCCCTTGGAATGAGCGGTATCGACGAAGCCCTTGAAATCCTCCGGCCGGCCGTAAGCTCGCGCTGGCGCAAACGGCAGTACGCCGTCATAGCCCCAATTTCGGTCCCCAGGAAAACTGGAAATCGGCATGACCTCAACCGCGGTCACGCCGAGATCAGCCAGGTAGTCAAATTTCTTCTGGGCTCCTGAAAAAGTCCCTTCCGGTGAAAACGTCCCCAGGTGAAGCTCATAAACAACGGCTTCTTCCCACGGCCGTCCCCGCCAGTTGCCGTTTATCCATTCAAAAGCGCATGGATCGATGACTTCGCTTGGGCCGTGCACGCCGGAAGGCTGGAACCGGGAGGCAGGATCAGGCACTCCCTGCTCGTTATTGATCTTGAACTTGTACTGGTTCCCGGGGCGCGCCTCGGTGACCACTTCGAACCAACCTTCGCCAACCGTCGGAACGGGAAGTCCACGACCATTCACATGAAGAGCGACCGATTGGGCCGCAGGAGCCCAGAGCCGGAAACGAACCGTGCCATCGTCGCGGCACTCGGCCCCGAATGGCATGCTGTGCTTGCATCTCACGCTGCGTCTGCCCGCCTCCGGTCCGTGCCGCGGATTGCGTTCTCTGGCCGCTCGACCAGTAATGCTAACGACCGCGCTTGCAGCGGATAAGAACTGTTGCCAGGGTAAAATGCATCCGGATTCCGCGTAGTTTGGCAGGACGTGTCCACCAGTGCAAACCATCCCGCATTCGAAGGCGGCGCTGGAACCACGAATTGGATCTCCTCGTGGTGAGCATTCATCAGCAAAAGGAAATTTTCATCACAGACCTTCTGGCCTCGCTCATCGACCTCATCCAGTGCCTGCCCAGATAGCAGTACACCCAGGCAGCGCGCGAAATCCTGGTTCCACTCCTCGTCCGTCATTTCTGTGCCGTTCGGAGTTAGCCAGGCAATATCCTTGACCTCGGCTCCGCGGATCTGCCTGCCTTGAAAGAAATTCCTGCGCCGAAATACGGGATGAGCCTTTCGCAAGGCAAGAACTCGGCGCACGAAACCAAGCAACTCATGATCGATGTGCGCCGGATCCCAATCCAGCCAACTGATTTCGTTGTCCTGACAATAGGCGTTGTTGTTTCCCATCTGAGTGTGGCCGATTGCATCGCCGGCGAGAAACATGGGAACACCTTGAGAGAAGAGCAAGGTTGCGATCAGGTTCTTCTTTTGGCGCGAGCGCAGCTTGTTGATCTCCGGATCGTCGGTCGGACCCTCCACCCCGCAATTCCAGCTGCGATTGTTGTCGGTTCCGTCACGATTGTCTTCGCCATTAGCCTCATTGTGCTTGCCGTTGTAGCTGACCAGGTCCTGCAATGTGAACCCGTCATGCGCGGTCACAAAATTGATACTGGCGTACGGCTTTCGTCCGCTGCGAGCATAAAGATCGCTGGATCCCGTGATGCGGTAGGCAAGCTCGCCGATGAGACCACCATCGCCTTTCCAGTAGGACCGCACGGCGTCCCGGTACTTGTCATTCCATTCGGCCCAACCCGCCGGGAATTGGCCGACCTGGTATCCACCTTCGCCCAGATCCCAGGGCTCGGCAATGAGTTTGACCTGTGAGAGCACGGGATCCTGCTGGATGATGTCGAGAAAGGCCCCCAACCGGTCTACTTCATGCAACTCGCGCGCGAGCGTGGCCGCAAGGTCGAAGCGGAAGCCATCCACATGCATCTCCAGCACCCAGTAGCGGAGGCTGTCCATGATCAGCTGTAGCACCCGCGGATGCCGCATGTTCAACGTGTTGCCGGTGCCCGTATAGTCCATGTAATAGCGCGGGTTGTCGGGAACCAAGCGGTAATACGCAGGATTATCGATGCCGCGAAACGATAGGGTTGGCCCCAACTGGTTCCCTTCCGCGGTGTGGTTGTAAACCACGTCAAGGATGACCTCAATTCCTGCCGAATGCAGGGTCTTCACCATTGTCTTGAATTCACTGATGCTGTCGCTTGAACAATAGCGAGGCTCCGGCGCAAAGAACCCGATCGAGTTGTATCCCCAGTAGTTCCGCAACCCGCGCTCATTCAGCGTCCGATCGTCAATGAAGGTGTGAACCGGCATCAGCTCAACCGCGGTGACACCAAGGCGAGTCAGATAGTCGATCACCGGGGCAGTGGCAAGGCCCGCATACGTCCCTCGCAGCTCCGGTGGCACATCCGGATGCCGCATGGTGAAGCCCTTGACGTGAACTTCATAAATGACCGTGCGATGCCAAGGTGTGCGCGGCGGGACATCGGCACCCCAGGTGAACGCGGGATCCACCACCATGCCCTTCATCATCCCCGGAGCGCTGTCTCGCCGATCGAATGACAGGTCTTGATTCCGATGGCCGAGGCGATATCCGAATTGCGAATCGTGCCACATCAGGCCGCGCCCTATCTGCTTCGCATACGGATCGAGCAGCAGCTTATTTTTGTTGAAACGCAGTCCTTGGCCAGGATCATACGGGCCGTGCACTCGATATCCGTAAAGTTGTCCGGGACGAGCTTCAGGAAGATAGCAATGCCAAACCTGGTCAGTTTGCTCCGGCATTACTATGCGATGTGTCTCGTGCCGCCCCCCGTCATCGAACAGACACAGCTCGACTCGTTCCGCCCGTTCCGAAAAGAGGGCGAAGTTCACCCCCTCGCCATCCCAGTTTGCGCCAAGCGGGTATGGTTTGCCCGGCCAGACGATTGCCCCAGTCTTGTTTGTCACCTGTTGCCCTCGGAGGAGAGTCTGAAGCCTTCGTGGGCTCGTGCAAGGGTTGCGCGGCTTCCGCCTATTCGAAGGGGGAGCCTTAGCAAACTTGCTTCTTCTCTCGACGAGCTTACATCATAAGAAGCCTTTAGCTTCTAGGACATACAGGCATACCCTTAGATGACGAGGAATGTGTATTTAGGTCGTGCTGGAAGATTCGCCTTGGCGAAAACCCGGGTTGCCGTCACAGAAACCATAATCTATAATTAAATCGTACTAAGTTAGTGCTGTTTTAAGTAGCTGGCTTACGGCCAAGGCGTCAATGATTCGACTGGGAAAATTAACGGACTACGGACTGGTGCTGATGAGCCAAATGGCTCGCCGTCCGCAAACCGAGCTTCATACCGCGCGAGATCTCGCGGCAAGCTGCCGCCTTCCCTTGCCGACCGTGAGCAAGCTATTGAAGCTGATGCTCCAGGGTGGGCTTCTGCAATCACATCGCGGCATCAAGGGGGGCTACAGTTTGGCACGCGATGCGAAGCTGATCTCGGTCGCGGAAATCGTGACCGCGCTGGAAGGTCCGCTGGCTCTCACCGAATGCACCATGGATGTAGCCGGCATTTGCGACCTGGAGCCGTCCTGCCCGATCAAAGACAATCAGCGCCTCATCAATCAAGTCGTCCGTGGCGCCTTGCAGAAAGTAATGCTGTGGGACCTGATTCGGCCCATGCAGTTTGCCGCCGTTCGCGACACCCGCGGCAACCTGGTTCAAATTGAAAGCGTACCGTCCGGGAGAGTGCAATGAGTACGAACGTTAACACCATCCGCGATCTGGCGGAGCAGGAATATAAGTGGGGCTTTGTCACCGATATCGAAGCCGAGCGTATCCCCAAAGGACTGAACGAGGAGATCATCCGCACCATTTCGGCCAAGAAGCACGAGCCGCAGTTCATGTTGGATTGGCGGCTGAAAGCCTACCGGCACTGGGAGTCGCTGGAAAAAGCGCAAGCCGAGCCGAAGTGGGCCAACGTGAAGTACTCGCCCATCGATTATCAGGACATCGTTTATTACTCAGCACCCAAGCAGAAGCCCGGATTGACCAGCCTGAACGAGTTGGATCCCGAAATCCTGCGGACCTACGAGAAACTTGGCATTCCGCTGGAAGAACAGAAGCGTCTGGCCGGAGTCGCCGTGGACGCGGTTTTTGACAGTGTTTCGGTCGCCACGACCTTCAAGGAAAAGCTGGCCGAAAAGGGCGTGATCTTCTGCTCGTTTTCCGAGGCGGTGCAAAACCACCCCGATCTGGTGAAGAAATATCTCGGTTCCGTTGTGCCCTATACCGACAACTTTTTCGCTGCACTTAACGCGGCAGTTTTCTCGGATGGCTCCTTCGTCTATGTGCCTAAGGGAGTGCGTTGCCCGATGGAGTTATCTACCTATTTCCGCATCAATGCCGCCGAGACCGGCCAGTTTGAGCGGACACTGATCGTCGCCGATGAGGGCGCATACGTCAGCTATCTCGAGGGCTGCACGGCGCCGATTCGCGACCAAAACCAATTGCATGCCGCGGTGGTTGAACTGGTTGCGTTGGATAACGCCCAGATCAAGTATTCGACTGTCCAGAACTGGTATCCCGGCGACAAGCAGGGCCGAGGCGGTATTTACAACTTCGTCACCAAGCGCGGCAAGTGCGCTGGCGTCAACTCCAAGATTTCGTGGACGCAGGTGGAAACGGGCTCGGCGATCACCTGGAAGTATCCCAGCTGCATTCTGCAGGGTGATAATTCGATTGGCGAATTCTACTCCGTCGCGCTCACTAACAATTATCAGCAGGCCGATACCGGCACGAAGATGATCCATCTTGGCAAGAACACCAGCAGCACCGTCGTCTCGAAGGGCATTTCTGCTGGTCACGGTCAGAATACGTACCGCGGGCAGGTAAAGATCCTGAAGGGTGCGACGGGCGCCCGTAACTACACACAGTGCGATTCCTTGCTGATCGGCGACAAGTGCGGCGCGCACACCTTCCCCTACATTGAAGTCAGGAATTCGACCGCGCGGATGGAGCACGAGGCATCAACCTCTAAGATCGGCGAGGACCAACTCTTCTATCTTCAGCAGCGCGGATTGAAGACCGAGGATGCGGTTTCGATGATCGTTAATGGATTTTGCAAGCAGGTCTTCCGCGAGCTTCCCATGGAATTTGCGGTAGAAGCACAGAAGCTGCTAAGCGTCAGTTTGGAAGGCAGCGTCGGGTGATATTTGTTGTCATCTCGAGCCGCCCGCATATTTTGAATTGTCATCCTGGCGAAGCGAAGGATCCATGCATTTCTATCGCGAATGCAACAGCCAGGATCAGCAAATCGGAATGAAGGAAACTACTAATGGCTTTGCTCGAAATTAAAAATCTGCACGTGACAGTAGGTGGACACGAAATCCTCAAGGGCATCGATCTGACCCTCAATGCGGGCGAAGTGCACTCGATCATGGGACCGAATGGATCCGGAAAGAGCACCTTGGCCCAAGTTTTGTCACGGAGGCAAACCTACGAGGTCACCCAGGGTCAGATCCTGTTTAACGGTAAGGACCTGGTTGCGATGAAGCCGGAGGAAGCGGCCTGTGAAGGTGTCTTCATGGCCTTCCAGTATCCGGTTGAGATTCCTGGCATCGGCAACACATACTTTCTCCGTTCCGCGCTGAATGCCATCCGCAAGTACCGTGGCGAAGACGAGATGGACGCCATGGACTTCCTGCCCATGTTCCGCGAAAAGCTGAAGCTCCTCGAGATGGACGACAAATTGATGAACCGTTCGGTCAACGAAGGGTTCTCCGGCGGCGAGAAAAAGCGGAACGAAATCCTGCAGATGGCAGTGTTGGAGCCAAAAATGGCAATTTTGGACGAAACGGATTCGGGCCTGGACATCGACGCGCTGCGCATCGTGGCCAAGGGTGTGAATGCCATGCGAAGTCCGGAACGCGCCATGCTGGTGGTCACCCACTATCAGCGTTTACTGAATTACATCGTCCCCGATTACGTTCATGTGCTCGTTGATGGCCGCATCGTTCGCTCCGGCGGCGCTTCCCTTGCACTTGAATTAGAAGAGAAGGGCTACGGTTGGATAGAAGACGAAGCGCGACAAAATGCACCAGCTCAGGTATAGCTTCTTTCGCCACGAAAGACACAAAGTTTCACGAAGGACGCACAAGTGAGTACGGCCATTCAAGAAGTCGGAACTTATCTGGAAACATTCACGGCATTCAATAAGAGCGCCGCAGGAACCCAGCTTCCCTGGTTGCGCAAATTGCGCGAAGAAGCATTCGCTCGCTTCTGCGAGACCGGGTTCCCTACGACGCACGATGAAGATTGGCGCTTCACGAATGTTGCCCCAATCGTCAAGACACAGTTTGCGTTAGCGAAACAGCCGAAAGCCCTTGCGAAGAGCGATCTCAGGCCCTGGCTCCTGGATGGATCGGCCGCGCGACTGGTCTTTGTCGATGGACGATTTGTGCCGGAACTCTCGGATGTTCCGAATTTGTCTGCGGGCGTGAGCGTTTCCAGTCTGAGCCGCCAGCTTGCTGGTAAACCGCAGGAAGTCGAAGCTCATCTTGGTCGTTATGTCGACATTCGCCGTGACGCGTTTTGCGCTCTCAATACGGCTTTCATCGACGATGGCGCCTATATTCTTGTTCACCGCGCTAAGGTGCTGGAAGCGCCGATCCACCTGTTATTTGTTTCGACCGCGTCCGATCTCGCGACGATGACCCATCCGCGGAATCTGCTGATATTCGAAGATGAGAGCCAAGGCACGGTAATCGAGGAATACGTTTCGATCGGGGCGGGCAGTATGCTCTCCAACAGCGTGACGGAACTCATCGCTGGCGAGAACGCAACGGTTTCGCACTACATGATCGAGCGCGAGCATCGGGAAGCGTTCAACATCTCCACCCTGCGCATTCAGCAGGCACGCAGCGCAAACGTGTCATCGCATTCCTTGCTCCTGGGTGGCGGATTGGTTCGCAACAACGTACATCCGGTTCTCGCAGGCGAAGGTGGCGAGTGCCTGATTAATGGCCTCTTTGTAGGCGAAGAACACCAGCACCTCGACAATTACATGTACGTCGAGCATGCGAAACCGCATTGCAGCAGCCGCCAGTTTTACAACGGAATTCTTGATGGTCACGCGCATGGAGTTTTTCACGGCCGCATCGTCGTTCACAAGGATGCGCAGAAGACCGACGCCAAGCAGACCAACCGCAATCTTCTTCTCTCCGATGATGCGCAGATCGATACCAAGCCCCAACTCGAGATCTATGCCGACGATGTGAAGTGCACGCATGGCGCCACCATCGGCCAGATCGAAGAAAATGCGCTGTTTTATCTGCAGTCGCGAGGTATCGACGAGATCTCGGCCCGCCGACTGCTCCTGCTGGCTTTCGCCAGCGAGTGCCTGGACCGCATGCGGCCAGGGGTGGCGCGAGATCACGCGGATCGCTTAATCCATCGACATCTGTTGTCCGTGGCTGACCACGCGCCCGGGCGGCCATCTAAGAACGCAAGAGGACGTTCCTGGGAGGAAATAGGATGACAACGCTCGCCAGATCACCACTCCAATCCAGCCCGGCAGCGTTGCACGAAGTTGGTTATGACATCGAAAGAGTTCGCGCCGATTTTCCCATCCTGCACCAGCAAGCTCACGGGCACCCACTGGTTTATCTGGATAATGCCGCAACTTCGCAAAAGCCCAAAGCTGTCATCGATGCGCTTGTTGGCTACTACGAGGGTTACAACGCAAACATCCATCGCGGGGTTCACTATCTTTCCGAACGAGCAACCGCCGAGTACGAAGCGGCGCGGAAAACTGTGCAGCAGTTCATCCACGCGGCTCGTACGGCAGAGATCATTTTCGTTCGCGGCACCACCGAAGCCATCAATTTAGTCGCACAAACGTATGGGCGTGCTCACGTCGGCGAAGGCGACGAAGTGCTGATTACGGCTATGGAGCATCACTCCAACATCGTTCCGTGGCAACTCCTCTGTGAGGAAAAGCATGCCAAATTGCGGGTTGCGCCGATCAACAACGCGGGCGAATTGATTCTGGAAGACTTTGAAAAGCTGCTCGGCTCACGAACCAAGATCGTTGCTGTCGGCCACGTCTCCAACGCGCTCGGCACCGTCAATCCGATCGCAACTATCGTTAAGATGGCACACGCTAGAAACATCCCCGTTCTGGTGGATGGTGCCCAAGCTGTTCCGCGCATGCCGGTTGACATCCAGGCACTGGATTGCGACTTCTATACGTTTTCCGGGCACAAAACCTACGGTCCCACTGGCATTGGCGTTCTTTACGGCAAGTTGCCGCTGCTCGAAGCTATGCCTCCCTATCAAGGCGGCGGTGAGATGATCAGTTCGGTCAGCTTCGAAAAAACGGTTTACAACAAAGTCCCCCACAAATTCGAAGCCGGGACGCCCGACATCTCCGGCCCCATCGGCCTTCGTGCCGCCATTGAATATCTTCAGCAACTTGGAATGGAAAATATCGCGGCCCATGAGCATGAACTGCTCAGCTATGCCACCGAGCAGGTCTCCAAGATTCCCGGGGTGCGCCTGGTCGGCACGGCAAAGGAAAAAACCGGCGTGCTGTCGTTCGTAATGGAAGGCGTCCATCCTCACGACATCGGAACAATCCTTGATCAGGAAGGCATCGCCATCCGCACCGGGCATCATTGCGCACAGCCGGTGATGACGCGTTTCGGACTGGACGCGACCGCCCGAGCCTCATTTGGCCTGTACAACACAAAAGAAGAAGTCGACACGCTGCTGCGTGGCTTGCACAAAGTGCGGGAGGTCTTTGGCTGATGGCCGACCTTCGCGATCTCTATCAGGAATTAATCCTCGAGCACAGCAAGGCTCCGCGGAACTATCGCGAACTGCAAGATGCCGACCATAAAGCCGAGGGTTACAATCCGCTCTGTGGGGACCATTTCACCGTATTCCTGCACATGGAGGGAGACTCCATTCGCGACGTCACCTTTCAAGGATCCGGTTGCGCAATTTCTAAGGCGTCCGCTTCCATGATGACGCAGAGCCTCAAAGGCAAAACCAGGGCAGAAGCCGAACAACTTTTTGAACGTTTCCATAACGTCGTCACAGGTCACGGATCGAATGGCGAGCAGACCGAACTCGGAAAGCTCGCAGTATTCTCCGGCGTCTCCGAATTTCCCACGCGGGTGAAATGCGCAACCCTGGCGTGGCACACTCTGCAGGCGGCGCTCGAGGGAAAACAGGAAGCAATTTCGACGGAATAGAAGCGAGGTTCTTATGTACGAGCTTATCGAACTCAAGCGTGCTTGCGATGCAATTGAGATTCCCAGCGGCATTCACCGCGTTTTGCCGCAACTGAGCAGGGTCCGAATTTCGCAGTTTCTGGGCAGTGGTTACACTGTGGTCAGCGACATGGGTTGCATGTTCCGCATCGATGCCAAGGATGCCGATGCTCTTGGCCTGACGCCACCCGAAGCGGTCGAGAAGCCGGTAGCCGAGTTCAGCGAGCAGATGGTCTGGGACCAGTTGAAGACCGTTTACGATCCGGAAATCCCCGTCAATATCGTCGATTTAGGTCTCATCTATTCTTGCGAAATCACCCCTCACGAGCAGGGCGGCAAGAAAATTGAAGTGAAAATGTCCATGACCGCCCCAGGCTGCGGCATGGGGGACGTGCTCAAAGCCGATGTCGAGGGCAAACTCTCACGTTTGCCGGAGGTCAAGGGCGTCGACGTTCAGATAGTTTTCGATCCGCCCTGGAATCCCGGCCTCATGTCGGAAGCGGCCAAGCTCCAATTGGGTTTCGATCTTGACTACGGCACGCCGGCCGCTCGCATGTCACGGTAACTGCCCTAAGTTACTCAGACAGTGCCGCAAACTCCTTTTGGCGACCGGGATCACTTTCGAAGCTGACCTCTATCACACTCCCCGGGAACACGAGTCACAGCCCGATTGGCTGTGAACGAATATAACCATCCTAGGCACCTTGGAGGTGATTATGATTCGCAGCGCAGTCGCCGTTTGGAAAGGAAGCCCTGCGGCAGGGGAAGGCTCGGTTTCCACTTCGAGTGGCATCGTTTCGAAGGCCCTGTATTCGTTTGGTTCGAGTACCGGGAATGAGCCCTGCACCAGCCCGGCTGAAATGTTGGCCGCTGCCGTCGCATCCTGCATGTCGCTCATAATCACCCAGGAACTCGCGAAACTGGGGATTCGCACCGAACTCGTCAAAACTGAGTCGGAGTTGACCCTTGAAGAGCACAAGGGACGCTGGCAAATTACCGGAATTGAACTGCACGCGTCGAGCACCTTGCCGGAGCGCGACGAAGAGAAATTTCATCGGGCGTGCAAGGCAGCCAAGACGAAATGCCCCATCTCGCACGCTCTCAATGTCCCAGTCAAGCTGACGTCGACCTTGGAGCCGCAAGTACACCCGGTGTTGGCGTAATGCTTTCGACCAGAAGTGAGGCTGTTGTGAAGCCAAAAATCGTTGATATTAAGAACTCGGAGCCCGCTGAAAAGGAAGGTCAGTCGCTTTGCATCATCTGCGGGAAACCCGCAACGCGGGTCGTGGACGGTGACCCCAGCTGTGATCAACATGCTGAGTTGGTTTATGAAGACCAACTTGAGCGCTACACACAGAATCACCTCGCCGATGGGCAGTGGTTAGAAAAGAAATAGGAGCATAACGCTTCGGATTTTCGAGACCATCAAACCTGTCTCCTAGCACACCTGTAGGTTTCTCGCTGCATCTGATAGCCAATCCGCAATGTGGCTACGGATGCGACGATTCACAGCTAGGTAATTGCGGAGCAGACCAAGATCAACAACAGTCTCTCATCGTTCAAGGCCTATCCCATCTTATCGATTGGGTTCGGCTACAAGTTTTAGTGGGTACGGCGGGCTTTGGCAATGCGCTCGGTAATCGGCTTACGCCCGGCAAAACCTTCGCTCACGCCATGCCAGTGAGTGATTCCCTTCTCGCCAAGCTTCCAGCACAGCAGCACGATGCTTCCATCCACCTCGCATGGAAAATCAAGGAGGCCGATGTCAAGATCCTTCACCTGCACTCCGGTGGCATCAATTTCTGCGATCGCATCCTTCACACGCTGAATGGCCTTTTCCCGCTCAGCTTTGCGCCGTGCCATCTGAACAATATTGACGAGAATGCCGCCGCGCAAGAATACTCGGTGCGCGAGCTGCTGCAATTCGGAATCGACCGTTTCAATCAGCTTCTTGCCATTGATAGCTGCGCGAAGCAGGGATTCCAGGATAGGTAGCAGAGATTGGGCTTCTCCCAAGGTAAAAGTGCGATCGGCCATAGGGTTATGTAGTTATTTTAATTCATCGGCTGTTTCGGCGTTGGTCGTTAGTCGTTCGGAGCGAGGTTATCGAGCATGCGACGGATCTGCCGAAGTAGCGGTATCCACATCGATGTGCAGCTTCTTCGCACTGAGACCCGGCGGATAGCATTCGCCATCTGGGTTGTAGTTTGCCGGGCAACCTCCGGCAACGTCAAGCCTTTTCGGCGATTGCGCGAACTGCCACACATCCGCGAAGTCGATGCGGCTTTCGGAGGGGCGCGGCGGCTTCTGAGGGAACGCACAGCCCGGCGAAGGTGGACAAGCATCATTGGTCACAAAAAAAATAATCTTGCGGCTGCCCGCGTTCTGCCGGATGTCTTCCGCGGTCACGATGCTCACTCCCGGTGATTCTTGCGCCGGGATGCCTGAGCAATAAATTCCAGCGCGAAATCCTGAGGAATTCACCACGTCCACCCAGTTATAGATGTATGCTTTCTGCTCCGGCAGCATCCGTCCACCCTGTTCCTGGTCGAGGAAAATTACGGTTCCAGACGGAAATCCTTGCTTGTGCGCCGCTGAAACTGCATTTTGACCATCGGATTTCCCGAGTGCTGTGGCCCGTTTCACGTTTTTCAGATCGGCATCAACGCGCCCATCAAACAAAACCAGAAATCCAAAGCCCGCCGATTCCATGGCTTGGCGTTTGCCTATCCACGTATTGCGGTTCTCCCCCGGCGGATTGTTCAGCCAGTAGCCGGAAAAAGAAAAAGTCTGCCGTAGCGCTTTGAGGTTTTCATTTCCGGGATAATCGTTGCGATCAAAACCAAGATAGGATTGCGCAACAGCGACGGCGAAAGTGGTTCCCAAAATTGAAGCTATCGCAAGCGAGCGCCACTTCTTTGGCACGAGGAAATGCCTTTTTAGGTCGCTCATGGCTTCACGGTACGAGGGATCCTTCGACTGCGTGACACCATTCGCGAGCGAATGATGTCACTTCGCTCAGGAGGACATCGTAGAGGAATTTAACCTCCAATATGCACCATGGTCCGCGACGCGGGCACAAAATCAGCTTCTCCAATGTGGTGGCGCTGTTCTTTCTGCTGCACTACGCCGACAATGAACTCAATCAACTCCTCATCCGATGCTCCGCGCTGCATGAGTTCATGAAGATCGTGATCCCACACGGAGAACAAGCAGGTGCGAATCTTCCCATCCGATGTGATCCGTATGCGGCTACAATGTCCGCAAAAAGGATGCGAGACCGGAGCGATGATTCCGATTTCGCCAATGCCGTCATCAAAGCGATAGCGACGTGCGGTTTCGCTTCGCGCCCGGGGAATTTCCACCAACGGCCGGTACTCCGCCATGCGCTGCACAATTTCTTCGAGAGTGATAACCGTCTCGGGCACCCACACGCGGTCTTCCTCGAGTGGCATGAACTCGATGAAGCGCACGATGACGCCTTCCTCGCGGGAGAACATGCCGAACGGAATGATCTGGTCTTCGTTGAAGCCGCGCATGAGGACGCAGTTCACCTTGACCGGCCACAGTCCAGCGCGCCGCGCTGCCCGGATTCCCGCCAGCACATTGTCGTAGCCACTCGGAACTCGCGTGATGCGCGCGAAACGCTGGGGATCGACCGCATCCATGCTGACCGTGACCCGCTGCAGGCCGGCCTCTCTCAACGGCTGCGCTAGATCGGCAAGCAGGTGACCGTTCGTAGTGAGAGCAAGCTCAATCGGATCGCCTTCAGCGTCACGCAATTGAGACAAATCGCGAATGAATTCGACAAGACCATTGCGCAGCAACGGCTCGCCCCCGGTCAGTCGAACCTTCCTGATACCCAGAGCGGCGAAGATCCGCGCCATTCGCAGATAGTCCGCGAACGGCAGGTCGCCATAGAGGGCGCCTTCGTTCCCGGTGCGGCAGTAGACGCACTTGTAGTTGCAACGATCTGTGACAGAAATCCGCAGATCCGTGATCTGGCGGCCGAATTTATCGGTTAAGAGCATCTAGTTTCATTGTGGAGAGGAGACGCGCAGGCAGGTAACCTGACATTTCCTTTCCAATGGCCTCTCGCGAAGCCGGGGAGGCGCAGGCGTTTCCACCCGTGCCCTCGGGAGTGTTGCGCCGGCATCTCGCCCGCGTAACCTCTCCCTCGCCTCCGCAGCCAGGGTATGCCCTTAGGCGACGGAGGTCGGAAACTCAATTAACAATTATAGATGCCAGTGGGATGCGTGAGGCTGATTTGATTTTGAGAGCATTTGTGGGTTACATCCCATCGTAATTTGGGCCGCCGCTACCCTCTGGCGGTACCCAAGTGATGATCTGGTAGGGGTCCTGAATGTCGCACGTCTTGCAATGCACGCAGTTCGATGGATTTAGGCTGATGCGTTTGCCATTCGGCTGCTCCGGATCGTCCACCATTTCGTACACGTTCGCCGGACAGAAATTCTGGCACGGGCTGCCGAATTCCTTGACGCATCTCGCGTTGCAGATATTCGTATCGTGAATGACCAGATGTGCCGGTTGGTCTTCCTCATGCTTGGTGCCCGAGTGATATAGATCGGTTAGCTTGTCGAAGGTGAGTTTCCCGTCGCCCTTCGCCGGGCCGAGCAAGTGCGCTTCATCGCCACCGTTCGCGGGCAAATCAGCGAGCGGTTTCATGTGCTTGTAACCGGGAGAACCCCTGTAGCGATTCCACAATCCACGGCCGCCGGTAATTTGCTGAATCCCCGCGTGAAACATTCCCGGCCAGAAACCGTGCTCAAATCCTTGATGAAAGTTGCGCACTTTCCAGAGCTCGTCTTTGATCCAGCTGGATTCCACTTTCTTTTGATACTGCCCAATGCTTTGGGTGGAAAAATCGTCCTTCTTCAAGGCTTCGAAAGCCGTGTCGGCAGCCAGCATGCCGCTCTTGATCGCGAGATGAATGCCCTTGAGGCGCGCCGAATTCAGGAACCCTGCTGAATCGCCGGTAATCATCCAGCCATCGCCGGCCAGCGGCGGCACCGCCCACCAGCCGCTATAAGGAAACGACTTCGCTCCGTAGCGAATCATTTTCCCGCCATCTAGCAGTTTCCGTACGAATGGATGGGTTTTAAAATCCTGCAGCACATGTTGCGGATCAAGCCGCGGATCCGGATATTCCAACGCGGTCACGAATCCGAGAGAGACAACGTTGTTCTTGCCGCCGTAAATCCACGCTCCGCCGTATTCCTTCGTGGTCAGCGGCCATCCCATGGTGTAGATGACTTCGCCAGGAGCCATCCGGCCAGATGGCAATTCCCACAATTCTTTGATTCCCTGTCCATAGACCTGCGGGTTTCGATCTTTCATCAACTCGAATTTCGAAATGAGCTGCTTTGTAAGCGAACCTCGAGGTCCCTCGGCCAGAATGACGACTTTGGCTTGCAGGTCGTAGCCTGGTTCGAAATTCGATTTCGGTTGGTTCTGCTTGTCGACGCCTTTATCATCGGTGCGGACGCCGGCGACACGATTTCCGTCGAACAGCAGTTCGGATCCGGCGAATCCTGTAAAAACGGTAATGCCGGTCTCTTCCACTTTGCTGCCGAGCCACTTCACGAAGCGATTAATCGAAATTACGTAATTCCCGTGATCGCGCAGAGGCGGCGGCGTGATCGGCAGTTTGAAACTGCCATTCTGCGTGAAGTAGTAAACCGCTTCTTTGCTGACCGGCGCCTCGAGCGGAGCCTCTTTCTCGAAATCCGGCAGTAGCTCCCGCATGGATCGCGGATCGAGCAGCGCCCCAGACAAGCAGTGCTGTCCGATTTCTCGCGCCTTTTCGAGAACATAAATGTTTTCTTTGCTGATCTGCGAATCTGGATGTTCCGCATTGTGCTGATCGATGAGCTGCGAGAGCCGCAGCGCGCACGCCATCCCCGCCGGCCCGCCGCCGACAATCACAACATCGGCCGGCATCTGCGGGCGTTCGATTCCTTCCAGCGGTTTGCGGAAAACAAGCATCAGTGTAAGTTTCGAGTTTCAGGTTTCGAGTTTCAGGTGACTAGGCACTTGCCGCGTTAGCACGAGCACGCAAGGATTCCAAAAGTCCGTTCAGGAGGCGGCTGATCTCCGTGATTTGTTGCTCAACCGCCTCAAACTGACACGTCCTTGTATGAGTGGCTCACGTTTTAACTTGAAACCTGAAACTAGACCTTGCGTTTGCTGCTAGTGCTTGAAACCTGAAACTAGAAACTTGAAACTGAACTAGCTCCCCGCCTTCGCCTTCTTCACTTCCTCAATCAGCGGCGGAACGATGTCAAAAAGATTGCCCACCACGGCGTAATCCGCAATTTCGAAAATCGGCGCTTCCGAATCTTTATTGACTGCAATGATCGTCCGCGAGCCCTTCATCCCGACGATGTGCTGAATGGCGCCGCTGATCCCGAGCGCCAGATAGAGTTTGGGCGCGACCGTCTGGCCGGAAGACCCGATTTGCCGATCCATGGGAAGCCATCCCGAATCGCAGATCGGACGCGAAGCCGCGATTTCCCCTCCCAACGCCTCGGCCAACTGTTTCGCCAAGTCGATGTTCTTCTGCTCTTTGATTCCTCGACCGATGGAAACAATAATCTCGGCTTGCGTCAGATCCACCGCCTGCTTCGCTTCCTTGAATACTTCCTGCGGCTTGTTGCGAATCACGCCATCCGCGATTTCAACGTTGACCGTCTGAACCGGCGCCGCACTCGCGCCCGCTTCAACCTTATCTCCACGAAAAGCACCATTCTGAAAGGTTACGAACCACGGCGCATCACAGCCAAAGCTCACATCCGCGGCCAGCTTGCCTTGAAACATCTGCCGCGTGAATACCAGCTTGTTCCCGTCTTTCTTGTAGCCAATGCAGTCGCTGATCACGGTCCTACCCATCGCCGTGGCTAATTTGGGGATGAAATCCCGCACCTGGTACGTGTGCGGCATGAGGACCAGCTTGGGCTTGGAGGACTCGAGAAATTGCTTCAGCCCCGCTGCGAACGCATCGGGGGTGTAGGGCTCCAGCTTAGGAGACTCGATGGCGTAGACCTTGGAAACTTTCTTCGCCGCAACTTCGTTGGCGAAATTGGCCACGCCACTTCCGACAACGGCGGCCTCCAGCGGCCAACCGGTTTCAGCGGAGAGCGCCTGTCCCGCCGTGAGCGTCTCCCACGAGACGCGGTTCAGCTTTCCTTCGCGCTGTTCAATAACAACCAGAATTGTGTCAGGCATGTAGTTTTCGTAAGAATGCTAATCGGCTATTTCGTTAGGCTGCCGCGCCGCCGGGCTCCGATCTCGATCAGGATCAGTCCCAGAACCCCTTCCGCGACCACCCACCATACCCAGAAGTCTGAACCGCTCCGGATTCCGACGTAGATGAACGCCATCAGCAGGAAGTCCATCCACAGCAGCACCTTGCCTACGGTGATGAGAACCAGCCCCGAGCGCTGGCGATCCAGAATTCCTTCTTCTTCTACGCGATCCAGATTTATGCCTGACATAGCGCTTTTTTGATGCGAGGCAGGCAGATGCGAGAAGCCTAGATCACTCGTACCTCATTCCGTAACTTGTCGACCAACTTCTTGGCCACTTCCCCGGCCGGGCCTTCCAGAAACTCTGTATTTTTCGCCTTTTGCGGCACATAGAGCCGCTCGATCTTCTGCAGATTCCCGCCGGCAGACGAATGCACCTCCGCCATGGTCACTTTGCGCAAAGGCTTGTTCTTCGCCTGCTTGATGCCGATCAGGGTTGCATAGCGAAGCTTGTTGATTCCCGACTGGATTGTGAGTACGGCCGGCAGGGGCATATCCACAAACTGAAAGTATCCGGCCTCGAGCTCACGCTTCACGCGGATCCCGCCATCGCGCTTTTCGATTTGCATGATGATGGTGGCATGCGGCCATCCCAACAATTCGGCCATAATGACCCCTGTCTGGGCGTAGCCATAGTCATCGGATTGCAAGCCAGTGAAGATCAGGTCAAATTTCTCGTCTTTAATGGCAGCCGCGAACGCCCGAGCCGTGTTAAACGCGTCCAAGCCCACAAACGCATTGTCTTCGAGATGAATCGCGCGATCGGCGCCTTTGGCTAATCCCTCGCGCAGCACCTGCTGGGCGCGTGCCGGGCCGGCGGTGATAACCACTACTTCGCCGCCGTGCTTCTCTTTCTGCCGGAGAGCCTCCTCGAGAGCGTACGCGTCCGGTTCGTTGACTTCATAGGAGACATCTTCACGAATCCAGGTGCCGCTCTCGTTCACCTTCAAGGGCGCATCTTTCTGCGGAACCTGCTTCATGCAGACCAGAATCTTCAAGCCAAACTCCTTATGGTTATGCGATCAGAGCTTGCGAGCAACGCTTTACAGGCGTGTCCGCTGCCTTGGAGCAAACCTGTCAGTATAAACGAGTAGCACAGAACAGAGAATCACGCTGTGATCACTCGGTGAAGACCACCGACTGCACGCCGGAGATTTCAAAGCGCTTGCGGCAGCGCATGTTCTTGCAGGCCATCATGTCATCTTTGCGAAGCATATAGGAGCGGGCTTTCGCGAAGCGGGCGCGGTCGCGCTCGTCCGCACGCCCGGGAAGTTGCCTCTTCTTGGTCCGCACTACCCAGGTGATATCGTAGTCAGCCGATTGCTGGCAGTGAGGACAATTCAGCGTGGCTGGCTTCTTCTCCTGCTTTTCATCGAAAAAGTCTCGTTCTTCCATCGCGCGTTCTTTCTGGCCGCCCCGGCTCTAACATTAAATTATTGCACGCCGATCGTTCTCAGGCATGGCAAGATGAGGAAAACTAGATGCCGAAAAAGAAGAAAAAGAAGCGCTTTCGCGCGGTGGAAGCGGTTAAAGCCATGGCGAGAGAGAGAATTGGCACGCCACCGCCGGCGCGAGTGGTTCAGAACAGGAAAAACGAGCCAGACAAACACAGACTAACTCTGCAGAAATTACTAGACGAGCGATGAAGTGAGTGTGATGCTACTGTGGGCAGGGTGCCTTGCCGTCATCAATTCCGCTAATGGCCGCCTCCGCTTTCATCACCGTTCCGGGTGGGGCGTTGGCGAGCGTAGCGTCTGCCGTCGCAATGACATTGCCCTTGCCGCAGATATTGATACCTGTAGCTAAGCCTGTGCTAGTGATCGTCGCCAGATTAGCAACATCGATACTCCACGTAACCTGGTCACTTACATCCTTCGTCGACGGGGGATGAATGAACGTGCCTATTACCGAAAACTGTACCTGAGTCCCTACGCCCTCAAAGACAACCGTCGCGGGCCTCACCTCCAGACTCACCATTTTCTGCCCCGCCGCACAGCTCAGAATCGGCAGCAATGCAACACAAAGCACCGGAAAGCCCCACCACTTCAGCGTCATTACAGCTCCTTACGAAAAACTTTAATTCTCGTGCCTTGAGCACCGCAATTTATGCGAAGAATCCCCAAAAAGCAAGCCTACTCTGGACGCGTTGGCAAACCTAGTGCCTAGCTGGCGACGGTCTCGCGTACATAACTCGCGAAGTCCTTCACGTCCTCCTCCGTCGTATCAAACGAGCACATCCAGCGCACCACCGAGGTCTCCTCATTCCACACGTAAAAGAAGTAGCGCTTCTGCAGCTTGGCGATCGCCGCTTTTGGAATTTGCGCGAAAACTCCGTTTGCGTCCACCGGATACAGAATTTTCACCTTGGATATCTTCTTAATTTCGTTCTGCAGAAGTGCGGCCATGGCGTTTGCATGCTCGGCGTTCTTCCGCCACAGATCGTCCGTGAACAGCGCGCTAAACTGCGCCGAGATAAACCTCATCTTGGAGGCAAGCTGCATTCCCTGCTTGCGGATGTAAAGGAAATCCCGGCTTAGCGCCTTATCAAAAAAGATCACTGCCTCAGCGCCCATGGCTCCGTTCTTGGTGCCGCCGAACGACAACACGTCCACCCCCAGATCACGCGTTGCCTCACGCAAGCTCAGACCGAGACTTACAGCCGCGTTTGCGATTCGCGCACCGTCCATGTGCAGAAACATGTTGTGCTCGTGGGCGAAGCGGGCGAGGTCACGAACCTCTCTCGGTTTATAAACTGTGCCCAACTCCGTTACCTGCGTGATCGAGACCACTCGCGGCTGCACGTGATGCTGATCGCCAATCCCGTGATAGGCATGGCTCACCGATTCGACTGTGAGCTTCCCATCTGGCGCGGCGATCGGAATCAATTTGCAGCCGGTGAATTTCTCTGGAGCGCCGCACTCATCCGTATAAATATGGGCTCCGTCGGCACAAATCACTGCCTGGTAGCTCTCCGTCAGCGCCTTCAGTCCGAGGCAGTTCGCCGCTGTTCCATTGAAAACGATGAAGACCTCGATGTCTTTTCCGAAATGCTGTTTGAAGTTTTCGATCGCTTCCTCGGTGTACGGGTCATCCCCGTATCCCACCACGTGTCCTTGATTGACGGCGGCAATGGCTTCCAGAACTTTAGGATGAACCCCGGCATTGTTGTCGCTTGCAAAGCTTCGTGCAGGTTTCATGGCACGAACAATTTAGCAGAACAGAAGCGCAGTCCGGCTGTGATAACCTTCGTTGTTTTGTTAAGTCTAAGTGGCTTGGCAGAGGCCTTCCGTCACAGCTTTCGGTGCACATCAGGATAGATAATGCGGCTGTTTGGTGACTACAGAGGCTGCATGTTAGGTTACTTTGCGATGCACAAACGGCAAGTTATTCGGCCAGATTTGCGGATTATGACAGCCGTATTGTTGCTTGCAGCATCGACCGCATGCAGCAAAGGATCGGCAACCGACCCGCAAGCCCAGGGTCCTCCCAGCATCCCGGTCAAAATCGAGAACGCTCGTGCTGTTCCCATCAGCGATAGCACCGAATATGTCGCGACTCTGAAGTCGCGTGACTCGGCAATTATCATGCCGCAGGTGGAAGGCCAGATCACCGATATTCACGTCCACTCCGGCGATCATGTAAGTCGCGGCACAATGCTGATGGAAATCGATCCTGCCAAGCAGGAAGCGACGGTCAACAGTCAAGAACATAACCGCGCGGCCCAAGAAGCCACACTGCGGTGGGCGCAAGAACAATACGATCGCGCCAGCGCACTCGCGCAAGCGGGAGTTGTCTCGAAACAGGACCTGGATCAAGCCAGATCGGCCCGCGACAATGCTCAGGCGCAGCTTCGGGCTTTGGACGCGCAACTCCAGGAGCAGAAGGTCCAGCTTCATTACTATAAGGTCACAGCGCCGACCACCGGTATCGTCGGCGATATTCCGGTGCGTGTTGGTGATCGAGTGACCACCAGTACTGTTCTGACAACCGTAGATCGACCCGGCAGCCTCGAAGCCTACGTCTACATCCCGGTTGAGCGTTCGACCCAACTCAAGATGAATATGCCGATAGACATTGTGGACAGTGAAGGACACGTGATTGCCGGCAGTCGCGTCAGCTTCATATCACCGGAGGTCGACAATACGACGCAGACGGTCCTGATCAAGGCGCGGATTGCCAATAATGAAGACCAGCTCCGCAACCTGCAATTCATTCGTGCACGAGTTATCTGGGGAACACATCCAGGACAGGTAGTTCCAGTGCTGGCTGTGTCGCGGCTTGGCGGGCAATACTTCGCATTTGTCGCAGAGGATCAGAACGGAAAGCTGGTGGCGCACCAGAAGCCTCTGCGCGTTGGCGAAATCGTGGGCAACGACTACGTGGTTCTGGAAGGCATCAAGCCGGGAGATAAGGTGATCGTCTCCGGAACACAGTACTTAGTAGACGGGGCACCAGTGACGCCACAAAGCTAGAAATCAGGTATCGGATGTCGGGTCTCAGGTTGCCCGGCACCAGGCCCAGGAGGCGAGGCCTGACACCGGTGACCTGACACCTGAGTTTCCATGTTCGTTAATTTCTTTATAAATCGCCCGGTTTTTGCCACGGTCTGCGCGCTGCTGATCATCTTGGCCGGCGCAGTCGCGATTCCAACCTTGCCGGTGGCGCAGTTTCCAAACCTGGCGCCTCCGCAGGTGTCAGTCACGAGCGGCTATGTCGGCGCCAGTGCGCAAACTGTGGAATCGGCCGTCACCATCCCACTTGAGCAACAGATCAACGGCGCTCAGGGAATGCGGTACATGACGTCTTCGAGTGGGAACGACGGCTCAAGCTCGATCCTTGCGACATTCGACCTTGATCGCGATCCCGATCTTGCGGCAGTGGACATTCAGAATCGCGTCAACACTGCACAAGGACGGCTACCTGCGGCAGTCAAAGCCACTGGCGTCACAGTGCAGAAATCTTCTCAAAATTTTGTCTTCGGCGCGGCGGTGTACGCGCCCGACGGCCGCTACTCACCGCTCTTCATGAGCAACTATCTCGATGTCTACGTCAGGGACACGTTGAAACGCGTACCCGGCGTCGCCGACGTCTTCGTGTTTGGTGAGCGGAAATACTCCATGCGGCTTTGGCTCGATCCGGAGCGCATGGCCAGCCGAGGACTTACCGCAACCGACGTCGTGAATGCTTTACAGGAACAGAACGTCGAAGTCGCCGCCGGCCAGGTCGGACAGCCTCCCGTCAAAGCGGGCCAGGAATTCCAGATCAGCGTGCGTGCGATTGGCCGTCTGAGTGAGCCCGCCCAGTTCGACGACATCATTCTGAAAACCAACGCAGACGGTACCTTGGTTCGACTGCACGATGTCGGCCGCGCCGAACTAGGCGCCGAGGACTACGGCACAGATCTGGTTTACAACGGCCACGAAGCGGTCGGTGTAGCCGTCACTCAACTCTCCACTGCAAATGCCATCGATGTCGACCGATTAGCTCTCGCTGAGCTCAATCGGCTTTCGAAACGTTTTCCGCCCGGCATGGTTTACGAAAATGCTTTCGATACCACGGACGCGGTCAGCGAATCGATCAAAGACGTACTCAGCACGCTGATTGAAGCCATCGTCCTGGTCATCCTGGTGATCTTTCTATTCCTTGAGGATTGGCGAAGCACAATCATTCCCTCCGTCACGATTCCCGTCTCGCTCATAGGGACCTTCGCCTTCGTCAAGCTGCTGAACTTTTCCATCAATACTCTGACTTTGTTCGGCATCACGCTGGCCACAGGCTTGGTGGTCGATGATGCCATTGTCGTGATCGAAAACATCGAACGCCATATTCAGGAAGGCGAGGCGAGCCCGCGTAAAGCAACCTCAGACGCTATGAAAGAGGTCACCGGGGCCGTCATCGCAACCTCGCTGGTTCTGGTTGCTGTGTTCGTGCCGGTGGCGTTTTTCCCCGGAACCACCGGAATTCTTTTTCGGCAGTTTGCGCTCACCATCGCGTTCTCCATCGCCATCTCTGCGTTCAACGCGCTTACTCTGAGTCCGGCGCTGTCAGCGCTGCTCCTCGGTCGTCAGCATGGTGGCAAGATCTGGATTTTTCGAGAAATGGACAAAATCATCGCCGCGCTTACGAGCGGCTACCACCGTGCGCTGAGTACGTTTTTGCGTTTCAGGCTGGTGGCAGTGATTCTGTTCCTTGTGGGCCTCGGCCTCACGTACGTGATCTTCCAACGGGTCCCGAAAGCCTTCGTGCCCAACGAAGATCAGGGCTGGTTGATCGTCGCGGTGCAATGCCCGCCAGGCGCTTCCACCGAGTACACCCGCAGCATCGTCGAGCAGGTTGCTCACCTCATGGAGGGCGATCATGATATCGGCAGTGTGTTTGCCGTATCCGGTTCTGGCGTCTCCGGAGCTGCTTCAAACCAAGGCGTCGTTTACGCCGGACTCAAAGACTACTCGCTTCGGCGCGGCCCGCAGCATTCCGCGGATGCGATAGTCGGCCGCTTGCGGGGCCAGTTGTTCGGCATCTCCGGCGCAATCGTCCTTCCGTTTTTGCCGCCAGCCGTGCAAGGTCTTGGCTCTCTCGGAGGATTTCAGTTCGAAGTGCAAGACCAGGGTGCCCACACGCCCCAGGAATTGGCGACAGTTGTCCAGGACATGATTCGCCAAGGCTCCAGCCGCAAAGAACTTGCCGGCTTGTTCAGCACGTACACTGCGAGCGATCCTCAGTTCGTTGTGACCATTGATCGTGAGAAAGCCAAGAGCCTTCACGTTCCCCTGCAGCAGGTTACGGACACGCTCGGCGTTTACATGGGTTCGGCCTATGTGAACGACTTCAACTTCAACAACCGCTCGTATCGGGTCTATGTACAAGCTGACAAGCAATTCCGCTCCGAACCCAAAGACATGCAGGAGTACTACGTTCGCTCTGATGGCGGTGGGATGATTCCGTTAGATAACCTCGTAGCCATTTCACAAACTGCTGCTCCGCAGGTCATCAACCACTACAACCTGTTCCGCTCAGCTGAAATTGACGGTTCCGCTGCCCCGGCATTCAGTTCCGGTCAGGCAATTCTCGCGATGGAAGATCTCAGCCGCAAAGTCATGCCGCAAGGCTTCGCGTATGAATGGACCGGAATCTCGCTTGAGGAACTTGCTTCCGGACGAACCACTCTGATCCTATTCGCGCTAGGAGTTCTGGTCGTCTATCTCACACTTTCCGCGCAATATGAGAGCTTCGTCCTTCCTTTCATCGTCTTGCTCGCCGTACCGATGGCCATGCTGGGCGCCCTGCTGGCCCAATCCTTGCGCGGTCTGCAGAACGATGTTTATTGCCAAATCGGCTTGGTCATGCTGGTTGGTCTCGCCAGCAAAAACGCCATTCTGATTGTTGAGTTTTCCGAGCAGTTGCGGGAACACGGTATGCCATTGGTGGATGCCACGATTACGGCTGCCCGAATCCGGCTTCGCCCCATCCTGATGACGTCATTCGCATTCATCCTCGGGGTCATTCCTTTGATGGTTGCTCATGGTGCTGGCCAAGAGGGTCGGCACTCCGTCGGAACTACAGTCTTCGGCGGGATGATCATGTCAACGCTGCTGAATCTCTTCTTCATACCCGTTTTGTACCTGATTATCGAAGGATGGCGCGAAGCGCGAGGTGTGAAAGCTGGTCGGGTTGTGCCATAACACCCGCCAACTCTGCTACTCTCACCCCATGAGAAACGCCCCCAGACTCGTGATCCTGTGTGCAGTTTTCCTTCTCTTCCATAGCTCCGTTCTCGCCGCACAGATCGATGTCGAACCGGGCAAGCCGTGGCACTTCGCGGTGTCCGGAGACTCTCGGAACTGCGGCGATATCATCATGCCCGCCATCGCTCAAGGCGCCAGCCACGACCGAGCCAAGTTCTATTGGCATCTGGGCGATTTACGTGCCATTTACGACTTCGACGAAGACATTTCGCAGAAATACAAAATGAAAGCACAGCATCTCAGCATCGCGGAATACGAGAAAACCGCCTGGACAGACTTCCGTCAGAGCCAAGTCGCGCCTTTTGGCGACATCTCTTTTTTCCTCGGTATCGGCAATCACGAAACCGTGCCTGATTTGAAAGACCGCGAGAAGTTCACCAAGGAATTCGCCGATCTCCTCGACTCGCCAGAATTGAAACAGCAGCGTGAAAAAGATGGTGCTCAGCAGAAAGGACCACTACTCCCACCGAAAACTTACTTTCACTGGATCATTGACGGCGTCGATTTTATTTCTCTCGACAACGCAACTGCCGATCAATTCGATCCCGAGCAGATGAGCTGGTTTGAGAGTCGAATCATGCATGACGCCAGTGACTCAGCGGTCCGAGCGGTGGTCGTGGGCATGCACAAGGCATTGCCATACAGCAGTTCTCAAGGACACAGCATGAACGAGACGCCACGGGGCGAAGAGAGCGGGCGACTGGTCTATGAAAAACTGCTAAAGCTGCAGCAGGATGCTCACAAGCAGGTTTATCTTCTGGCCAGCCACTCTCACTTCTACATGGAAGACATCTTCAATACCGATTATTGGCATAGCAATGGAGGTGTTTTACCAGGATGGATCGTGGGCACAGCCGGTGCGCATCGTTATGCATTGCCTCAGCCGAATTCCGCTCGTATCGCCAAGACCAACATTTACGGCTATCTGCTGGGTACAGTCAATCCTCCGGGACAGCCTCCTGGCACTCTCAAGTTTCAGTTCAAAGAAGTTGTCGAGAAAGATGTTCCAACTGCAGTCCTCGATCACTTTACGCCTGAGTTCGTTCACTGGTGCTTTGCAAAGAATTCAGATGTTCCCTCAAGCCTGCCGTAGCTCTCGTCCTACGGGGTTCTATGCAATTTTTGTTTTTTATTCCGTAGAGGTTGACCATAGCAAACGACCATTTCTGGCGTCGCATCGTAATGCCGACCGTGCTTTACGCGGTGAATAAGCTTCGAAAGGTAAGGAAAGACAAGCTCGACAGGTTCAACACAAGCTAATTCATCGGATTGAAGGTTCACACTCCATCCCACCGCTGGCCTGCCCCCTCGATCTGACCTGCTGCACGACCCTAGACGCTCTTTCCAGAGATCAAGCATGCCCTCCGTTCGTTCGACTTCTCTCATGTCCGCGGTTGTTTTTGTTCTTACTGCCTTTTCTGCAGCCCAGCTCACATTCGCTACTCAAGAGTTCTTTAGTCCCGGCACCCACGCGTCGAGCAACGTGTTACGCAGCAATATCACAATCAATAAACGGGTCGACGAGGTGAACCTCGCTTTCACCATCATGAGCAAAAAGGGGAAATTCATTCAGGATCTTGGGCCATCCGACTTTGAGGTGCTGGACAACCACATCCCTACTGAACAATTCCGGCTTTTCCAGCAACAGACCGAACTCCCGCTACGCGTCGGCTTGTTGATCGATGCCAGCGATTCGGTCAGAGCACGCTTCCGGTTCGAACAGATGGCGGCGGTGATGTTTTTGAAGAAAATGCTTCGACCGGAGCGGGACAGGGCGTTCATCGCGACGTTCAACGACAGCGTTCACCTGATTGCCGATCTCAGCAGCAATGTGCCATACATGCAGAAGACCATCAAACATGCGAAGGACGGCGGGAACACTTCGCTCTACGATGCCGTCATCTTCGCCTGCAATAAACTGAACAACAACTCCGAGGATGTGGTGACGCGCAAAGTGATTATCCTCATCAGCGACGGGGTCGACACCAAGAGCACGAGCCTAATGGCAGATGCCCAACAAGCCGCAGTCCACTCGGAAGCGTTGCTGCTCGCTCTGAGCACGAACGATCTGTCACTGGAACGCTATCCCACAGGTGAGGCCGTTCTCGATCTTCTTTCGAAGCCGACCGGCGGTTATATCCTGCCTGCACACGAGGACTGGCAACTTGCCGGAGCTTTCAGCAAAATTGAGCGGGCTCTGCGGAGCCAGTATTTCATTGCTTATAATCCGCCGAACTTCAAACCTGATGGCAGCTATCGCTCCATTGACCTGGTTCTCAAGAATCCCAAGCTGAAGGTCCGGTGCCGCACTGGTTACTACGCTCGCCGCGAAACGACGCACTTTTGATCGCGTTCACCAGCTTGCACGATCACGCGGTATGATGGAATCAATCAATCCATCATGCTTCCGTTCAAGCTGGTTTACAGCGATGACTACTACCTTCCCATCGGGGCACACGTGTTTCCCGCTGAGAAGTACCAGCGCATCCACAAGCGTCTGATTCAGACGGCTGTTGCCGATACTAGCGACTTCGTCACTCCGCAGTCGGCCTCCGACCGCGACATCCTGCTGGTCCACACTCCGCAGTACGTGGAGAAACTAAAGTCCGGCACCCTCACTGCGCACGAAGAATTGCAGATGGAGATTCCCTTTTCTCCCGAACTGGTACGCGCATTTTGGTTGGCTGCTGGCGGCTCCATCATGGCAGCGGATCTGGCCTTAAAAGATCGGGTTGCCTTCAACTTGGGAGGTGGCTTCCACCACGCATTCCCGGATCATGGCGAAGGCTTTTGCATGATCCACGATGTTGCCGTCGCCATTCGTCGCATGCAGCACAATTCCAGAATTGAACGCGCCATGACCGTCGACTGCGATGTGCATCATGGCAACGGCACGGCTGCGATATTCGCGGGCATGCGTGTCCCGTCCGGCCCGCTTCCTTCCCGCAGTACCTCAGGGAACTCGGATACCGCTAAAATCCGCAACGCGCATGCTGGAGACGTATTCACCATCTCCTTGCATCAGGAGAACAACTATCCCGCGTGGAAACCGCCATCTTCGATCGATGTCGATCTGCCCGACGAAATCGGCGATGACGATTATCTTGCCTGGCTCGACAATGCGCTCAGTTCCGGGCTCCGCCAATTCGATCCTCAACTGATCTGCTACATTGCCGGTGCCGACCCCTATCGTGAAGATCAGCTTGGCGGGCTTGGGTTGACGATCGATGGATTGAAGCGCCGGGACGAATTAGTGTTTCGGGCGGCCCGGGCGCGGGACATTCCCATCATGGTGACGTACGCCGGCGGCTATGCCCAAAAAGTCGAAGACACGGTTACCATCCATTGCAATACCGTTGTGGCCGCCAAGGAAGTGTTCTCCAGCACCGCCGCCAAATAACTGGTGACTACGGCTGGCTTCGTTTTCCAGCCGGCCTCAATAGCGCACACTCCGCTGGTAAAATATACGTTCGCTTATGTTTGAGAACCTTCAGGAAAAGCTACAACGTGCGTTTAAAAGCCTTCGCGGACAGGCCGTCCTTAACGAAGAAAACATCGGGGAGGCGTTGCGCGAAATCCGCCTTGCGCTGCTTGAGGCAGACGTTAACTTCAAAGTCGTAAAGCAGCTCATCGACCACATCCAGGCGAAGGCCGTCGGGCAGGAAGTGATGACCGCCCTGTCACCGGGCGAGCAGGTCATCAAAATCGTCCGTGATGAACTCGTCGAAACTTTGGGCCGTGACACCGCCCGCCTGAAGTTCGCCTCGCAGCCGCCAACGGTTGTGCTGATGGCTGGCCTGCAGGGTTCAGGCAAAACAACCACCTCCGGCAAACTGGCGAACTGGTTGAAGAACGGAGGCCACCGCCCCCTGCTGGTTTCAGTGGACGTTTACCGCCCTGCCGCAAGGGAGCAACTGAAGGTGGTCGCCCAATCGGTCAAAGCAAACATTTATGAGGGTCAGGTTTCGGAGGCGAATACCCCCACCGTCGAACGCCTGGCCAAAGAGGCACGCCGCGAGGCCGTGAACTCAGGATGCGATGTCCTCATCGTGGACACCGCCGGCCGCTTGCATATCGACGATCAGCTCATGGAGGAGATGCAGTCGCTCAAGCGCCTGCTCAATCCGCAGGAGATCTTGTTCGTTGCCGATGCTATGACCGGCCAGGACGCCGTCAATTCCGCGGACGAGTTCCACAAGAAGCTCTCGCTGACCGGTGTCGTGCTCAGCAAGATGGACGGCGACGCCCGAGGTGGCGCAGCGCTCTCCATTCGCCAGGTCACCGGCCAACCCATCAAATTCATCGGCATCGGCGAAAAATACGACGCGCTAGAGCCGTTCCACCCGGACCGCATCGTCTCCCGCATCTTGGGCATGGGCGACATTCTCTCTCTCATCGAAAAAGCCGAGCAGCACGTCGACAAAAAGAAAGCCGAGGAAATGGCCACTCGCGCCCTCGCGGGTGATGGCTTCTCGCTGGAAGATTTTCGGGATCAACTGCGGCAAGTCAAGAAGATGGGATCGATCCAAAACATCATGGGCATGCTACCCAGCATCGGTCCCTTCGCCGGACTGCAAAAGCATGCCGACAAAGTCGACGAAAAACAGATTAATCGGGTGGAAGCAATCATCAACTCGATGACCTCCCATGAACGCATTCACCACGAAGTAATCAATGGCAGCCGGCGCAAGCGGATTGCACGCGGCTCCGGAACCAGCGTGCAGGAAGTCAACAATTTGTTGCGCCAATATGCCCAGATGCGCAAGATGTTTAAGCAAATGGGGAAAGCCAGCTTCGCGAGGAAACTGGCTGGCATGAAGCTACCCGGGATGTAATCGGTCTCACGGCTCCGCTGTCACGATCTGGTACGCAATCTCGTTCAGGCCCATCACCGGTCTGCCCCAAACCACTGCCAGCTTCGCCGAACCATCTGCACGCAGAATTTCCATTTCTACGGCATCGAAAGCCTGCGACTGCCGCATGCTTTCACGCAGTCGGGTGAGATCAGTGGCCCTCCGCAAGTAGGTGGGAAGAATGCTTTTCCCGATCAGCCCTTGAATTTCTTGGCCACACAACTCAGCAAAGGGTTTGTTCGCTCTCAAGACACTTCCACTTCGGCTGAGGCAGGCCACACCGAAGGGCAAATTGTCGAGCATGGTCCGCCATCCGTGAACAATCGCGGTCAGCCGATCTTCTTTCCCCAAAAAGCGGCGGGCGATGCGCACCTTGGCCAGCAACTCCTGCTGATGCACCGGCTTCTGGAGGTAATCGTCCACTCCCGCGTCGAGCGCCACCAAGCGATCCGCCCGGCTGTTCTTGTCACTCAGCAGGATGATGTAGGTGTAATCGGCCGAGGCTTGCTCGCGGATGGTGCGGCAGATCTCGAGCGCGTTCAAATTCGGTAGCATTGAGTCGAGGATAAGCAGCCGTGGTGGGTTGTCGCCCTTTAGGCGCTCCCATGCCTCAGCGCCATCTTTGACGCAACATAGTTCCAGGCTAGTGTTAACTAATGTCTGCACAATGATGTGCCTCGACATCGCGTCCCGGTCTGCCACCAGCAACTTCATAACTGCCGCTTGCGCCCCAGCCTTCCATGATTGTTATCGGCATTCTCCGCTGAAACTTGATTCTGCCTAGCGAGAACGGCCCTACGTGGTTATCGGGTTTAGCGACGCGACGCTGTGCAGGGTCGAGGTGTTCTTGCCGCCGTCAGCTTATAATTTTTATCTTCCATGCCAGTCGCCGCCAAAGATCTCGCAAAGAAAATCGAAACGCTGCGCGAGAAGATCCGTCACCACGAGCACCTCTACTACGTGCTCGACGCTCCCGAGATCAGCGACGCCGAGTTCGACCGGCTGATGAACAACCTCAAGAAGCTTGAGGCCGAGCATCCCGACCTGATTACCAGCGACTCGCCCACCCAGCGAGTCGGAGGCAAGCCGCGCGAGGGCTTCGTCAAAGTCCCCCATTCCTCGCCCATGTTGTCCCTCGACAACACTTACAACCTCGATGAACTGCGAAACTGGGAGCGTCGCGTACATGAACTCAGCGGGCGCAAGGACGTCGAATACGTCTGTGAGCTAAAGCTCGATGGTATGTCTCTCGCAGTGCGTTACGAAGCTGGCAAGCTGGTGCGTGGGATCACCCGCGGCGACGGCAGCATCGGCGAAGACGTGACCGCAAACGTCCGCACCGTGCGATCCATTCCGCTTTCGATTTCAAGAGAGAAACTGAAAGCCGCCGGCATTCCGGCCGATTTTGAAGTTCGCGGCGAGATGCTGATGCCGATTGCGTCATTCAAGAGGATGAACGAAGAGCGCGCACAGAAGGGACTCTCTTTATTCGCCAATCCGCGCAACGCAACTGCTGGAACAGTACGCCAGTTAGAGCCCAGCATCACTGCCCAGCGGCGGCTGGATTACTTTGCTTATGCTCTGCTGCAAAATGGTCGGACTTACTTCGGTCGCCATTGGGAGACTCTCAACGCTTTGGAGTCAGCCGGCTTCAAAGTCAACCCCAGCCGAAAACTAGCGAAGAACTTTGACGAAGTCTGGAACTTCATCGACAAGGAAGAACAACAGCGCGAAAAGCTGCCGTATGAGATTGACGGTATCGTTGTAAAAGTCGACCGGACGAACCTGCAGGATGAACTCGGCTACACGGGTAAAGCTCCGCGCTGGGCAATCGCCTACAAGTACCCGGCAAGAGCAGGAATCACACAAGTCGAAAACATCGTTCCGCAGGTCGGTCGCACCGGGAAACTCACACCCGTTGCCTGGCTAAAGCCTGTTCCGATCGGTGGCACCACCGTCAGTCGAGCCACGCTTCATAACATGGATGAGATCGAGCGCCTCGGTGTGAAGATCGGCGACTGGGTTGAAGTCGAGCGCGGCGGAGACGTCATCCCCAAGGTCACGCGGGTAGTCGATGACAAAGATCATCCGCGTGGACACAAGAGCTTCCACATGCCGGACAAATGCCCGGTCTGCGGCGGGCACGTCGTTCGCACCGAGGGCGAAGCCGACCATCGCTGTGTGAACGCGAACTGCCCTGCAAAACTGCGCGAGAGCATTCTCCACTTTGCTTCCCGCGGAGTGATGAATATTGACGGCATGGGGGAGGCGCTCGTAAGCCAGCTCACCGATCGCGGGCTGGTGAAAGATGTCGCCGATCTGTACCACATCAGCAAAAAAGACTTGCTTTCTCTCGAACGCTTTGCAGATAAGTCTGCTGACAACATCCTGAAGGAAATCGAAGCTTCCAAGAAATTGCCGTTTGAGCGGGTGATTTACGGCCTCGGGATTCGCTTTGTGGGCGAGCGGACAGCGCAATTTCTGGCGGAGCATTTCGGATCTATGGACGCGCTGATGGACGCAAGCGATGAAGAACTGCAACAGGTCAATGAAGTTGGCCCGCGGATCGCCCATAGTATTCGTGAGTTCTTCGATGAAACCAAGAACCGCGAACTCGTACGTCGATTGGGCGAAGCCGGCCTGACATTCTCCGGGAAGAAAAAAGAACGTGGTACCAAACTCGCCGGAAAGACCTTTGTCCTCACCGGAACGCTGGCCCGCTACACCCGTGAAGAGGCAAAGAAATTAATTGAGGACGCGGGCGGCCGCGTTTCCGGATCCGTCAGCAAGAAAACCGACTACGTCATCGCCGGCAACGACGCCGGTTCGAAGCTGGAAAAGGCCAAGGAATTGCGGATTGCGGTTCTCGACGAGGACCAAATGACTGAAATTCTCGGAAACTAGACAGGGCCGGACAACTTTACAAAACTTAACACCATACAGACATTTTCATGACAACCCCGCAGTTTGCTCCTTCTACTCTTGCGCGGCCTGATTCTCTCGGCAACTGAGACCCAGTGGGTCCAGCTTTGGAAACGCGCACAAGGACTTTTCCACTCCTTACCAGCCCGGAATCAGGACTTGCTTCGGGCGCATTGGGAGCATCGGAGCCGCTTCGCGGCATCGATAATGCGCTCTTGGCTCGCGGTGCTCATCCTGAGCGGCTCTTTGCCCTTCGAGGTTTCGCTCAGGATGACACCGTCGACTGTAGCGCTCCCTTAACCCGTTGATAGGTCAACTCGAGCGTCTCGGGTAGAATCCTCGTCTCTCCCACCACAGACACAAAATTGGAGTCCGCAACCCATCGGGGCAGCGCATGCATATGGATGTGACCCGCCACGCCGGCTCCCGCAGCTTTCCCGATATTCATGCCGAGATTGACACCGTCCGGGGTGTAGAGCTGACGCAGAATCTGCTCTATGCGTTGCGAGAGATCCATCATTTCGTGCGCGGCTTCGGTCGGAAGTTTTTGCAACTGGTCCAGGTGCGCGAACGGCACAATCATGGTGTGGCCGGGGGTGTATGGGTAGGTGTTGAGAACCATGTAGCAGTGCTGGCCGCGATACACAATTCGGGCCTGCTCATCATTGCCGATCTTCGGCAGGTCGCAGAAGATGCAACCCGTCACCTTCTCCGCACCAGTTACATAGGCGTAACGCCAAGGGGTCCAAAGATAATCCATCGCACGGCAGAGTAGCAGATGCGCAAAACTTTAGGAAATTCGCGTAAGGGCTCGCGGAGCTTAATCGCCTTTGAGATCGTCCAGGCTTACGGCTGCCTGTGCCCGTCGCAGAGCGGTGATCGCCGCTTGATCCGCATCCCGTCCGTGAGCATTCCACAAGGAACGGCCCTAATCAGGACTCTCATCATCACCTGCCGTCACGAATCGTGACTAATTTTTTGATTTTTTCGCTCTCCCAGTTGGCTGGGTGACCGAGAGCACGCTTCGTGGTGATGGGTAGAAGGACTCCAGGCTGTGGAAATAAGCATCTTTCCCGCTCCTTGGCAGTAACTTTTCCTTTGACTCCGATGTGCGATTGCGCTAATGTGTGGCGCAATTCTTGGGGTGAACCATGGTTGTCTGGCTTTTCGGGGCAGTAATTGTCTTCACCCTCGGCAGCTTTTCTTCTGCTTCCGCCTCCTGCATGAATGCAATGTTTGACCGTGTACCCAAGCCTTCGCAGGAACTCGCGCAGTTAGTCAAGAGCGCTGAACGCGGCGATCGCCAGGCGCAGTTTCAACTAGGGATTGCGTATGAATCCGGCATCGGCGCCGAGCGAGACTATGCAGAGGCAGCGCGCTGGTACCGCAAGGCAGCGGATGCCGGGAATTCGGGAGCCCAGAACAATCTAGGCAGTATGTATGGGCGAGGCTTAGGTGTGCCGCAGAGCGATGCGGAAGCAATGAAATGGTACATGCGCGCCGCCTCGGAGGGACATCCCGCCGCCGAAAACAACATCGGGTACATGTATGCATCCGGTCACGTTGAAGGCTACGGACCTACTTCCGGGCCTGATCAGGTGGAAGCGTTGAAGTGGTATGTGAAAGCTGCGAATAAGAAATATGCGCCCGCGGAGTTCAACTTGGGATGGGCGTATTTCCATGGACAAGGGGCGGAACAGAATCTCGTGGAGGCGGTCCGATGGTTTCGCCAAGCCGCCGGACATGGTTCAGCCGCAGCAGAGAATGAACTCGGCTTTGCATATGAACATGGCCGCGGGGTGTCGCGGGATTTGAAGACAGCCCTGAAGTGGTACGCGGCGGCTGCGCAGCACGGTTCCGCTGAGGCCCGTCAGAATCTGGCGATCCTGGCTGCGAATGCCCGGCAAGATGGGAATACGAATGGGCGCCTTTCATCAAAATTATCTCCCCAATCGAATGCAGCTACTGCGGCGTACCACTAGTAGGACGGCACCAAGAAAGAAGCCGGCCTTTCGGCCGGCTTGAGTTTCTCTGCGACGTAGTTAGAAATCGAACCGCAACGCAAGCTGAACGACCCTGTGTCCGCCGGTATCGCCGGCCGTCGACTGCGACAATCCGAACAGAGGATTATTCAAGTCCGAAACCGGCGCATAGAAGTTCGGGTGATTGAAAAGGTCGAAGAAGTTGGCCTGGAAAGTTACGCCTGACCCCTCGGTGACTCTGAATCTCTTCGTCACGTTGAAATCCACATCGACGAATCCGGGACCGGTGATGCTGTTGCGTCGAGTTGGAGGATCGCACCACAATCCGCCGTGCACGGTCGCGGGGCAGGTGTAGGTTTCCCAGGTGTTGGGCTTGAGATACCCACCGGCATCCGGATTGTTCGGGTTGCCGGCAGGACTAATGTTGTTGTTGATCGTGGACATCGGATCGCCAGCCACAGGCACGATTCGGTCGGTGAAGTAACCGTCCTGGTTCAGATCATAGGAGCGGCTCCCATCATAAGGCGAGAAGGGAGCGCCGGTTTGACGGGAGATGATGGTATTCGCCCCCCAACCACCCAGCCAGCGGTTCTCCTTTAAGAACGGCACCTCATAAGTGAGCGTTGCGACTACTCGTTGACGGCGATCGAAATCGGCCAGCCCGTAGTCATTCCGGATGTTCATGTTGTCGGTGGGATGCCCGCCAGCGCGGCTGTTGAACAGGTCGCTCATGTCATCCAGCGCTTTGGAGTAGGTGTAATTGACGTTGAAGCCGAGGCCGTTCCCATAGGCTTTTCGCAACGTCAATTGCAGCGAGTGATAGTTGGAATCGAAGCCGTTGTTGCGGAAGTTGTCGGCACCGATGTTGGGGTCGATGCGATCGTGCGCGACACCGGCGATTTCACGTCCGTCGAAGGTGTTGATGTCAAGCAAGCCAATCAGCTTATGGCCAAAATTTCCGACATATTCCGGTTCGAATACATACCCGCGGGCAAACTCCCACTGCACTCCCAAGTGCGCCTGCTCGTAGTACGGGGTAACCATGTTCTGATCCATGTGCCGCGGATTCGGCTTTGGCGCGTAGAGCGGATCGTTGAACAATGAGAGCGAAGTAAACGGGTAGGTGAACAGCCCCGGGGTTGAGATGGGTCCGACCGCGCCTTTACCCACGGCGTAACCAATCTGGTTGTCGGAGTAATAGGGTGGATTGAACCGGATGTTTTCGAAGACGTTGTTGTAGATGCGGTCGTAGGCAATACCAAAGCCGCCACGGACAACAAACTTGGCTTTGCCCATCGGATCCCACGCAAATCCCAGCCGCGGGCCGAAGTTGTTGGTGTCCTTGTTCCAGATCACGTGATTGCGAACCTGGAAGGAACCGGTGGCTACGCTGGCATAGAACGGGCTATTGACTGGGAAGTACGGATTGTCGGTTGCGGTTGGAACCGGCGTTACCGGACTTCCGAAGTAGAAGTTGGAATCCATATTGGACTGGAAGTTATGGGGGGGACCAAAGTAATCCCAACGCAAGCCCAAGTTCAGGGTCAGTGTGTTGGACATACGCCAGTCATCCTGGAAGTAGGCCGCGTACTCGTTGGCCCGGAAGCCACGATAGAAATCCGGTGATTGCCCCGTGGTTGGGTTCACAGCCGCTGACATGTAGTAGGCGCCACCAACGGCGTGGTCCGCATTACTGCCGGTCAGCACGGACTCGACCTGATCGCTGAACGCGAGATCGGTCATGGTGTCTTCAATGCCCCAGGGGTAAACCGAACTGAAGCGATCGTTATCGAAGGTGGATCCGTTGCGAATGCGGCGGTATTCCACTCCCGTCTTAAAACTGTGCTTCCCTCTCACGAAGGCCAAGCTATCCATGTACTGGAACTGATTTTCGGTGAACCACTGCGGAAGTCCGCCATACAGGCCGAAATCCACGCCCATACCGTCTTCCGTGCCATATTGAGGAATGCCCAGTTCGGTCCCGACTGGAGGGAAGTCGGTGCGATGGCGCAGGTACCCGAATCTGGCCGTATTAAGAACCGTTGGGCTGAAGTTATGGTTCCAGTTCAGGCCGATATCTTGTCCGCGCCCATCCGCCGCGCCGGGAGGGCCGATGGTATTCCAGCCGCCGCCATATTGATTCAGGCTGTTGGCACGCTGGTAAAGATAAACGACAGAGAACTTGTCTTTATCGCTGAAAATCTGGTCGAACTTCACGCTGAAGCGCTCTTCGTCCTGGTTGTCTCCATTGGACACTGTAGTCTGTCCGTAAACCGGGACTGGGAACACCAGTCCGGTGGTCCAGGCTCCCGCGCCAATGCTGCTGTATGGACCGCCGTTCGCGAGGGGATAAGGTTGCGTTGCATACAATTTGTTGAAAGTCGGTCCCGTGGTGCTGGCCATGGAGAGCGCACCGACGCATGGTGCGGCGGTCACACCTGAAGAACCCGGAGTTCCATCTCCGAGATTGTTGTCCCACCAGCTTTGGTTGTTGCAAATACCATTCGGGCTGGTCTCCGCCCAGTTCTCCAAACCGCCGGTCTTCACAAAGTTCAGGAACTGCGGAGTTGTTGAGGTCGTGGTGATCGGGAAGGACCAACGCGCGCGATGGACTTCTCCTACGCCATAAATAAAGGTCTTGTTGGGTACGATGGCGCCGCCAATGGAACCGCCAAACTGGTTGCGCACCAGGTGGTCGCGAATCTGGGCCTCATTGGAAAACCAATCGTTTGCCGCCAAGGCCTGGACCCGGTTGTATTCGAAAACCGAGCCGTGCCATTTGTTAGTTCCCGACTTAAGCACTGTATCGGTGATAAAGCCGCCCGACTTTCCGTATTCGGCGGCGAAGTCGTTGGTGATGACACGATATTCCTGGATCGCGTCCGGGGAGATGCTTACTGCCGCTCCGCCTTTATCAAAGATCGAAATCTGGCCGCGCCCAGCTTGACCCTGCTCATAGTTATCGACGCCTTCCACAAGGTAGTTGCCGGCGCCCTGGCGAGCACCGTTGACTGCGGCGCCACGGTTATTAACGCCCTGGTCATCCTGCGGGACAGCGCCGGGGATGAGTTCGATAAACGAATTCTGGTTACGCACCTCGAGAGGCATGCTTTGCCAGATATTGCGATCCACCAGTTGGGAAAGGGCGGATTCGGTGGTCTGCACAACCTCGGCGCCAGCTTCGACGGTTACCTCTTCGCTGCCAGTACCGATCTCCAGTTTGATGTCACGAGTAACGGTCGTTCCGACGCTAATAACAATGTCGGCGATCTTCACACCCTTGAAGCCCTTGGGCGCGAGTTCCAACCGGTAGGTTCCTACGACGGGCAAGGCGGAGAAACGGTAATCGCCTCCCGCAGTGGTCGTAGTCGTACGCCGTTCGCCGGTCGCAGTGTTGATCAGGGTGAGTTGAGTATTCGCCACGACAGCGCCGGTAGGATCAGTCACCAGGCCGGCGAGTTGCCCGGTGCCGGCCTGTGCCCAACCTATGCCAGTCAGCAAAGCGACTACTGCAAGGCCCATGAACAGGCGGGTCAGAATAGTACGGAATGCAGATTCCATAGATGACTCCTTGTGAACTTAGTTCGCGCCTGAATTGAAGCCCGGCCGGAACAGCACCCGAAGTTGTTATTAGGCAGCGAGGGCGCAAGCAGCGCGAATGCAGCGGGCACAAGAATCCGTGCCTCGCGATTGCACGCCAGCATTGTGCCTGCTTTCGCGTGCCGCTTTCGGTGACGCTTCGCACCAATTTCAGTGATTTGTAAACATCGATTACGGAAGCAGTGATGTATTTTGGGAATTTTCCCGGCGAGTTTTGCGGCTCAACCATCTAGGGCGCTTGCTACTGTTATGAGCATGATTGAGGTGATTCAGAACCAATATGTGGATTGGCAACTTTGTTGCCTCGCCACTACCCTTGTGCGCGCCATCACGAAAATGAGTGATGATATTTTGCTAACGCGAATGGCAGCCGGGAGTTCCAATGGCAAGAAACGGATTTCAAGAACGCTTCCCGAAGTTGTCTGATGGTTTGAATTGAGACTCGGAAGCGAATATCCGCTTTGCTGAAGAAGGATTCTATTTCGCGTATTGCTCAGTTGCGCGATCAAGCTCTGGCGAGGAATGGAGCGTTTTCGCGCGGAAAGCTTCATTTGGCGTGCGCTTCCTCGCAGCCCAAACGATCCCCAAGGCACCGTTTGACACTGTTCGGAGACGGTTGTTATAGTCGAAGAGTTCCCTTTTTGGACGCGGGTTCGCAGTTAACAGACGTCCGACCGCTGGAATTGTCCGGTCCGTTCGCCAGGACGGGCTCAACATAACCAAAGACTCACGCCAGCTGTCCGCTAACTTGTTCCCGCTTCCGTCGCACCCCGGTGGTGCGAATTCCGCGACGACAGAGGCCATGACCTTGTTTGACGATAACACCGCCCCCACCCTGGATTCCGCAACCTCAACCATGACAGAACAGCACCCCGGCGCTCCGGAACGCTCCGGCAGCGGAAGCACGAACTCGGGGTACTCCGAATCCCCAGCTCACGAGGAAAAGCCGACGAACAACTCGGGAACAGAGGATTTTGCGAGCGCGTTGGAGAATTTCGAAACGGAGTCCGAGGAATCCGAGGGCGGCGACGACCGCGTCATCAAGGGTACGGTGCTCAAACTCACCCCCACTCATGTCGTAGTTGATATTGGGGCCAAGTCCGAAGGCATGCTGCCCATTGCAGAAGTGCTCGGATTTGACGGCAACCCCAGATTTCAGCCTGGCGATCCCATCGACGTTATGCGGGAAAAGGGAGAGATGGAGGAAGGCTACATCAGCCTTTCCCATCAAAAAGCGCAGAAGCTGCGTGCCTGGGACGAGATCGAGAAAGCCTACAACGAGAAAAAATCCATCGTCGCCACGGTTGTTGAGCGTACCAAGGGCGGTCTGACCGTCGACATCATGGGCGCCCGTGCATTCTTGCCAGGTTCACAAGCCGACCTCCGTCCTACCCGTAATTTGGAAGCCGTCAAAGGTCAGCAGTTCGAAGTTGCCGTCATTAAGCTCAACAAGAAGCGCGGCAACATCGTCGTTTCCCGCAAGCAGATTCTCGAAGAGGAACAGAGCGAAAAGCGCAGCAAGACTTTAGAGCATCTGGAAGAAGGTGCTGTTTTAACCGGAGTCGTAAAGAACCTGACGGACTATGGAGCATTCGTGGATCTTGGGGGAATTGACGGCCTGTTGCATATCACGGATATGTCATGGGGCCGGTTAACTCACCCGCGCGACCTGGTAAACGTCGGCGATCAGATTCAGGTCAAGGTACTTAAATTTGATAAGGATAAGCAACGGGTATCGCTCGGTTTCAAGCAGCTAACTCCTGATCCGTGGCTCGATGCCGAACATCGCTATCCGGTCGGAGCACACGTCAATGGCCGCGTGATTAGCGTTACCGATTACGGAGCATTTGTGGAACTGGAGCAAGGAATCGAGGGGCTCGTGCATGTCAGCGAGATGACCTGGTCGAAGCGCATGAAGCATCCCTCGAAGCTGGTCAACGTCGGAGACCATGTCGAATGTGTGGTTCTGAATGTGAATCCCACGGAGCGCCGCATCTCGCTGGGAATGCGCCAGCTCGCTGCTAATCCCTGGGATGCTCTTCAGGACAAGTATCCGGTTGGTGGCACCGTGGAAGGCCGCGTTCGCAATCTCACCGATTTCGGCGCATTTATCGAAATTGAAGATGGCATTGACGGCCTCGTTCACGTCAGCAATCTAAGCTGGACGAAGCGCGTGAAGCATCCTTCGGAAGTTTTGAAGAAGGGCGATAGAGTCAAGGCCATCGTTCTGGCGATCGAGCCGGACAAGCGTCGGCTATCACTTGGGGTCAAGCAGCTTCAGCCCGATGTTTGGGAAAGTTTCTTCCAACAGCATCATGTTGGGGACGTTTTGAAAGGGAAAGTGCTTCGGGTCGCCAGCTTTGGCGCATTCGTCGAAGTTGCCGACGGTATTGAAGGCCTCTGCCATAACTCCGAAGCAGTGGACGCCAATGGCCAGAACGTCGCGCTGGAGCCAGGCCAGGAACACGATTTCAAGATCATCAAGATGAATCCGGAAGAGAAGAAGGTTGGGCTCAGCATCAAAGCCGTCGGGGAAGAAGCTTCGCGCTCGGAAGTTGAAGCTTACAAACATCCCGCATCCAGCACGGGGGGCTCGACTATCGGCGACCTGATTACCTGGAAGCGTGCCGGCAACGAAAACAATTGAACAAGTTCTGACTTTGTAACAGTCTGGCTCTCTGCGCAGTTCCATGAAGCGGGAGACGTGTATTATTTAATCGTTGATCCTGCAAATCTTGCGTTTAATGCGGCTGGCGTTCTGGCGCGCGTTTCAGCATGACGCGTTCGCCGTAGCCAAGGCGTCTGCATACTCCTCCATCCTCACTTTTTTTCCGGCATTGCTCGTCGTCGGCTCGGTGCTGGCGACTTCTCGCCGTACCGAGGCTTATCTGCTCGAAATCTCGTACGCCATAGGCAGGATCCTTCCTGCAGGGAGCAACACTGCCCTGGCGTACCTCAGAGGGAGTTCGCTGCAACGTCCAATCGGGGTGCTCATCAGCGCCTCTTTGATCACCTTATGGACCGGTTCCGGCGTGATGATCTCCTGGATGGAAGGCTTCCGCAACGCCTATCAGCTTCCTAAAATCTGGGGGTTGGTCAAAGAGCGGCTGATCGCGTTCGCGCTGGTAATTTTGGCGGGAACTCCGCTGACGTTCGCGACGATTCTGGTGGCGTTTGGCAGCCGGATCGAAACCCGCATTTTATTTGGTCTGGGGCGGGAATTTGGACCCCTCATATTGCTGATGTGGATGGCAATTCGCTGGCTGATTGCAACGTTGACCAGCATCGCCGTAATTGCCCTGATCTACCACAACGCTGTACCGCGAACGCAACCCTGGCACAGCGTGCTACCCGGCGCAACCATGGCCACGGTGCTTTGGTTTCTCGCTACCGCGCTGTTTGGTTGGTATTTGCAGAACTATGCCGATTACGGGCTGATTTACGGTTCGCTGGGCGCGGTCATCGCCTTGCTGGTCTGGATGTACATGATTTCGCTTGTAATCCTTGTAGGGGCAGAATTTAACGCGATGTTGTTTCCGCGTGCGATGCTGGGCAAGGAATTGAAGGAGATGCCCGTACCGAAATCGGAAACGTATATCCCCGAGGCTCGCATTCGATAGCTGTTTCTCTCAGGGTTGGGGAACTTGATAAGCAATCACAATTTGCAGGATACGTGCGCTAAGACGCGGTATTGTAGGCGGGCCAAGATCATCTGCACGGTGGGACCGGCATGTGATTCCGAAGAGATGCTCCGTGACCTCATGCGATTGGGGATGAACGTGGCACGCCTCAATTTCTCGCATGGAACTCACGAAGAACACGGACGAGTAATCCAGCGGTTGCGGCGAGTTGCGCAAAAAGAGAATCGCACTATCTGCATTGTGCAGGACCTTCAAGGCCCAAAAATCCGTACGGGGCGTCTTAAAGGGCATGCGCGTATTGTGCTTACTTCAGGTTCGCGAATCATTATCACTCCGCGCGACATTGAAGGGACTTCGGAGCTAATTCCCACGACGTTTCCCGGCTTGGCCCAGGAACTCGAGGCCGGCTCCCGGATACTGCTCTCCGATGGATTGATCGAACTGCGCGTCCTGCGCATACGCGGGCGGGACGTGGAATGCGAAGTTGTCAACGGCGGCGAACTTGGGGAGCACAAAGGCATCAATCTACCGGGAATTGCGCTCTCCATCCCGGCATTAACCGACAAAGACCGTGCAGACCTGGAATATGGCCTGAAGCATGGCGTCGACATGGTGGCCGTGTCGTTCGTCCGCTCTGCATCGGACGTGGTTACCGTGAAGAAGATCATTGCTAATCACGGCAGTGTTGTGCCCGTCATTTCCAAATTGGAGAAGCCACAAGCCGTCGAACAACTCGAAGAGATTTTGGAAGTAACTGATGGCGTTATGATCGCTCGCGGGGACCTGGGTGTCGAAATGCCTCCGGAAAAGGTCCCGGTCATTCAGAAGCACGTGATCCGACGTTGCGCGGAATGGCGAAGACCAGTGATTACGGCGACGCAAATGCTGGAATCCATGGTCGAGAATCCACGGCCGACCCGAGCCGAAGCCAGTGATGTGGCAAACGCAATATTCGACGGCAGCGATGCGGTCATGCTCTCGGCCGAAACTGCAACCGGTCACTACCCACGTGAGGCTGTTGAGATGATGGCCAGAATCGTGACGGAAGCGGAACAAAATATGCGCGACGCGCCACGCCGGCGACGCGATAAACATGCGCTCAGTATCGCGGAAACTATTTGCGAATCCATTGCCCATGCCGCCGAGGATCTGCAAATGGGCGCGATCGCAATCTTCACCGAAAGTGGAAACACGGCGCGTATGATCTCCAAGTATCGGCCGAAAGCGGATATCTACGCATTTAGCCATCGACTTTCTGTCTGCAACCGTATGAACCTGTTTTGGGGTGTGCACCCGGTACAACGACGCCATGTCGGCAGTGCGGAACAAATGCTCTCGGCTGCCGAACAGGAGCTGTTGCGACAAGGGAAAATCAAAATCGGTGACGTGCTTGGGGTGGTGGCCGGGACGCAGATGGCTTCCGGATCGACCAATTTCATGAGGCTGCACACCGTTACTGCCGAAGAGGCGAAAAACACGAAGCCGCAGCGAACGAAAGCATGACGTCTCAAGAAATACTCTCGCTGGCTGTTTTCGAAGCGCTTCCTGGCAACGAGGAGGCTGCGCTCGCTACCATGCAAGCGTTGATTGACACTCTGGTAAAGCATGGATACAGCCGGGACATACTTTATCGCGATAGCAAGAAACGCCGGGAATTTGTGCTCTTGCGCTACTGGAAATCGGAAGAAGCGCGCCGCGCCGCTATGGAGGACCCTGAAGTGCTCCGTTGCTGGGCGGAACTGTCGCATCAAATTCGCACTCTCAGGGTCTATGAAAGCCTGGACGAGGCGAAACTCTAGTGATGGCTGAACAATTTTCCGACACTTCTCTGGATCCTTCGGTTCGGGGTTTTCTGCATCGCCCGGATACGGAGGCTCGTGACGGGCTGGTTCTTACCCATGGCGCAGGCGGAAACAGCCGTGGCCCTCTTCTGACGGCGTTGGCTGAAGCTTTCTGCGGGCATGGTCTGCTGGTTCTGCGGTGCGATTTACCGTTTCGCCAGGCGCGGTCATTCGGTCCTCCTCGACCCGGTGATGCGGCGCGCGACCGTCAGGGTCTGAAACATGCGGTCTTGGCGATCCACAAGCTCGCGCCTGGCAGGGTTTTTCTCGGGGGACAGTCTTATGGCGGGCGGCAGGCCTCAATGCTCTGTGCTGATGAGCTTGGCCTCGTGGGCGGCTTGCTGCTGCTCTCCTACCCGCTGCACGCGCCAGGCAGACCGGACCAATTGAGGACCCAGCATTTGCCGAAGTTGAATTTGCCGGTGCTCGTCGTGCAAGGAACGAAAGACCCGTTTGGCTCGATCGAGGAAATCCAGTCGGCCTTGAAGCTGATTCCAGGCCGGACGAAGCTGCTTACGGTAGACGATGCAGGCCATGATCTTGGCTTCAAAGGAAAATCTCGAAATGAAGCTCTCCCAGAGAAGATTCTGTCTGAGTTCGGGAATTTTTTTAGTTAGCTCTGCGTACTCGGCGCTCTCTGCGGTGAAATCTTAATTCACCCAACCCGATTTCGAGCCGCCGTTCTTCTTTTCAAGTTCGTCAGGGGGGATGTAGTTGCCATGCTCGTCGAAGCTGACGCTGCGGTTGTGCTGACGCATGTAGACTTCGAATTTGCGTGCGGCGCGGCGGCGTTTCCAACGGTAGTATGCATTGCGGAGACTGAAATAGCGCTCCGTGGCGCCGTAAGAAAGCCCACGGCTAGGCATGAATTTCACGTAAATGAATCCGAAAAACAGTCCGCCGAGGTGGGCGAAATTCGCGATCCCGCCTTGTGATGGCTGAAATGTCGCAATGATCACCAGCAAAATCATGATGGCGACCATGTACTTGGCCTTCATCATGAAAGGCAGCGGGAACATGAAAATCTCGCGATCGCCGTAAAGCATGCCGAACGCCATCAGTACGCCGTAAACTCCGCCGGAAGCGCCGATGGTAGCTGTTCCTGGACTGACGCCGCGAATCGGAGAGTACGCGATCGCGATTGTCGTCAATGCCGCGCCCACTATGCAAAACAAATAGAATTCAAGAAACTTCTTCGGTCCCCAATCCATTTCCTCCTGCGCGCCAAACATCCACAGCATGAGCATATTGATGAGCACATGCATCACGCCAGCATGGAGGAAGGAATAGGTAACGACCTGCCAAATCCATCCATGAAGAACCGCGGCAGGTATGAGAGCGCCAAAGGAGAAGAGATAGCCTGCAGCACTCGGAGCAACCGCCCCAAGCACCACTTGCAAAAAGTAAACGGCAACACAGGCGATGATGATCCGCTTGATCCAATAGGTAAACGGCGGGAAGCTCAGCGATAGGGTTCGTCCGCGATACATAAGCAGAATTTCAGCGGGTCAGTTCGTCTCGATTTAATCTTAGCAGGTTATCGCTCCGGAGTCGGAACCACCGCCAAACTCTCGTGGCCTGCCTTATCGACCGCAAGCACGGCAAAGATTACGTTGTCCTTTGAGAGCGGCAGAGTCATACGGGTTGCGTTTCCAGCGGACTGCTGGTGCTCCCATTCGGGAGTAGTGGTGGCGCGCCAGATTACAGTGTAACTGGATGCGCCGGGCGCGGCATCCCAAGTCAGCGTGGAATCGTTTTGCAGACCCTTGGTCAGAAGGTGAACATTGGCTGGCGGATCTGGCGCCGATGCGAGAGAAGCCAACGTAGCCGCATTCAATCGGGCAACCGATGCGACATAGTTAAAATTTACGAACTTCAGCAAGTCGCCATATTCAATGCCATTTTCGGCTCGAACGTTCTGATGCTGATGGTTGTAGTCCTCGCGGAATTCCGTGAACCGCACGGCCGCATACCCTTCCCGGTTGAAAGAGCTGTGATCGCCGCCGCGCAAATACCGGTCGGGGCGGAAGATGAGAAATGGTTTGAGCCCCGAGTCGTAGGTGCGCGAAATTTGAGCAATATAGCGGGCGAGTTCGCGAGAGGTGGAGTCGCTTTCCTCTCCCAGCCCGCGAATGGAGCGTATTTCCGCGTCGCCTGCGGTGGCGGGAATGCCTTCCGAAAAAATTCTTATCACGCTGCTGTCTTGCTGCGGATTGCGATCGCCGCCCACGATATCGTTATTCAACACGGCTTCAAGGTTCCAACCGGCAGTTTTTGCCATCTGGGCAAAATGATGGCTGCCATTCAGACCCTGCTCTTCTCCCGCGACAGTCAGAAAGATGATGGTGCCGGGAAATTTCAATTTGCTCAGTACCCGGGCGCACTCCAGGCTTACCGCGGTGCCGCTGCCATCATCATTCGCGCCGGGAGCAATCCCGATTGTGTCCAGCGTGTCGCTGTTACGGGAATCGTAATGACCAGTGACCAGGGCAATGCGCTTGGCCTGTTCGGGATCAGTTCCCTTGAGAATGGCGTATACGTTTGTGATCTGCGTGGGCTGCGGAATACGGTCTGCCGGACCTTCGGTAAAACTGTCGGTTTTCACTTCCAGGCATCCGCCGCAATCTCGTGAGTAGCTTTCGAACTCTGATTTGATCCACTCACGCGCCGCGCCGATCCCATGTCCCGCAGCAATCGAGGTTGCATCCTGCGCCGAAAGCGTGGAACGGGTCTGAAAGCTCACCAGTTTTTCAATGTTCGTTTGGATTCGGGCAGGCGAGACCTGCCGGAGAGCAGCGGCAATCCCCGGGTCTTTGGGACCAGCGTCGATCGCCTGTTGAGCGTTGCTACTGACCGCGCACAAAACTAAGTTGCAAGCGATCCAGCCAAACCACGCAACCAGTTTGCGCTGCGGGACATCAGCATAGGAATAGATTCGCAAAAACATGAAAGAGTCAAGATCAGCCAATGTTCGGCTGAGAGTTGCTGACGGGTGGGGCACTTGACCTCCGCCCTGAGAGCCACTAAATATTATCAAGAAGGATTCATCGAACGGAGGCAATTATGGTTTCCTGTCCTGAGTGCGAGAGCGACCTGGACATCGAAGAAGATGACGTCGATGAGGGTGAGATCGTCTCCTGCCCGGAGTGCGGAACCGATTTTGAGGTGATCACCGTCAGCCCGATTGAATTAAAGGCGGTCGAGGAAGAGGAATACGAAGAAGATGACGAGGAAGAAGAAGATGCCGAAGATGGTGATTTTTCCTAGGTCGCTTCGCAAAGAATTTTCTGTGTTGGGATAGAACGCTGTGAAAAAAGTTTTACGGTTTCAAGTTCCGGTTCTTCTCGTCGCTTTCGCGGTACTGGCGACCGCGGCCGGGTTATCTGCGAAAGACAAGAAAGAGAAGCCCACGCCGGGACGCTTGCTTACGGGCAGGGTTCTGGACAAACATGACAGCCCCGTGATCAATGCCGTGGTCTACTTGAACAACACTCGAACCCATAGCGTCACGACCTATATTGTCGGTCCGGACGGCAACTACCGCTTCCCGGAACTTTCCCCTAATGTGGACTATGAATTGTATTCCCAGTACAAGGGCCAGAAGAGTGATACAAAGACCGTCAGCCAGTTCGACGATCGCAAGCAGATCAACATCATCCTGCGGCTCGATGTGAAGTGAGAGACCTGCCGACGGCTTCGCTTACTTGAGCGCTACATGCTTCTGTGCAGACGTTCCCTGACGCGCCAGACAAAGCTTACCGTGGCGCGAAAACCATTCTGCGGCTGGACGCCTCCGGCGTAGTTGAAGAAGGTGGTCCGAACGAAGTCTCCGTTGAGGCGGACCGCGAACGGTCCCGCAATCGATTGCTCCATCCCTCCGCCAAATGCATACGAGGGTCTCAGGAGCCAGCCATGGAAGTACTGTTGGGTACCAACGGGAAATGCGCCGTCCACAAGACCGCCGCCGAAGAGTGTATGAATGAAGATGCGCTTGTTACCCCGGTTAGCCAGGTAGTAAACCGGTCCTAGGTGTAGGGTGGCAGCGTAGGCGGCGTGCGGAGTGCGAGCGACATTCGGAGTAGCGGCATAGTTGCCTTCCAGGGTGGCACCCCATCGCGGACTGACGTCCACGTGTGCCGCGGCATCAACGCCGTTCAGGTTCACATGGCCCAGCGCGGGCACACCGAAGGCCATATAACTGTATCCGGCGCTCAAATCGTAATCGGGGCCTGAAGCAGCGGGTGGCGATCCGGCTTGCAAGCGGTTCTGCGCGATGGCGGGCGCAATCAACAGCAGTGTCAGTAAACACCGCATCCTCAGAGTGGTCATGGCTGGCTGAGTACGTCCTTTCCGATCACGAACGGGTGTAGGAGAGGTTCGAAGCGTTGCAGGACAACATCACGAAGATAACCATGGCGTGATGACCCGTAAATGGCTAGAGGGTCACCTTGCGGTGGTTACCTGAGTTCGCTGTCGTAACCAGTTTGGACTTATGCGCGTCAGCCTCGCGAGGCCGACTTGATGCCAGAATCGCGCAAGAAGGGCAGCGTTCCAAGCAGCAGGGCCACGGTAGGCAGAAGGACCCAAACGGCCCCGGTAAGACCCATGTAGGCTACATGAAATGGGCCAAAGTATCGCGGGCCGAACCCGAACGCCACCACCATGACCGCGAATTCAGCCAACCATACGAGGGCGGGAACAGTCCCTGCAAGCAATCGTTCCCGGGGGCAAGCCCCAGCTGCCTTGGCCAGCAATGGCGGCCCAACGCGATGCGCGGATGTGAGCCAAAGGCATCCAGAATGATACTAGCCCCTGGTGACCGCTAGGGGGGAAGAAAGGCCGCTACTGGAGGCTACCGGGTCGTCATTTGACGACGAAGTTCACGTTGCTGGTCAGAGTGCCGCTGGAAGTCACCACCGTCACTCTGCCCGAAGTGGCCCCGGTCGGAACCGTGGTCTTGATCTCGGTATTCGTAGCCGTGAAGACGGCAGCGGTGCCATTGAATGCGACGCTGGTGGCGCTCTTCAGGCCGGTTCCCAGGATCAGCACCGAGCTGCCGACTTTCCCGGACGTAGGCAATAGCCTGACAAAAGCGCCCATGCCCACCGATTCGCTAAACAGCGTGCCGCAGCCGCTCGGTACGCAGGAGGTCATTCCACCGCCGTTGGTTGCGCCATAGAAGGTTCCGTTTGTGTGTTGAACCAAGGCGCTGTAAGGATCCTCGCCATCTGTGCCGCTGAAACTGTGCAGAGAAGTTACCGTCCCCGACAGCGTCGATTTGAAGATCGTGCCGTCGTTGCCGCTCCCGCCGAACAGCGTTGTGCCGTAGAGATTGCCATCGGTGCCTTGAATTAGCCCAGCAACCGGCGATTCGCCATCGGTGAGAATGAAGCTGTGAAGAGTTGTCACCACGCCGGTGGTGCTAACTTTGAAGATTGTTCCGCAGCCTCCTGCGCAGGCCGAACTGGCGCCCCCGGCAGCAGCCGTGCCATAGAAAAATGAGCCGATCTGGATGAGCGTGCCCCATGGCTGGGCGCCATCGGTCGAGCTGAAATCATGCAGCTTAGTGAAAACGCCTGTGGGCGTGATCCTAAAAACTACACCTAAGTTGCTATCTCCGCCAAACGGAGTAACTCCGTAGAAGCTTCCGTCGTTTCCGAGTGCGAGCGCGCCGCCCGCCGGATCAGCGCCGTCGGAACAGTGGCTCTGGGAACAGAAGCTGTAACGGGTGACAACAGTTCCCGTGCGAGTCACTTCGTAAACTGTGCCGCCGTTGACCGCGCCGCCTTCAAAACTTGTGCCGTAGAAATTCCCATTAGCAGCCTGAACCAGGGCAGATTCAGGCAACGCGGCTTCGCTCGAAATAAAACTGTGTAGAGTAGTCAGCTTTCCCGCGGTCGTAATCCGATAGAATGTCCCCACGCTCGAAGCGCCGCCGTCGGCGGTGGTCCCGTAAAGGTTGCCATCGGTAGCAAGCACCAGACCTCCCAGAGGAAAAGAACCGTCTGCACAGGCGGCCACACTACAGAAGCTGTATAGAGTGGTCAGGGTGCCGGATGGAGTCAGCCGAAAAACTGAACCACTGCCAAAAGCTCCTCCACTTGCTGTGGTGCCGTATAAGTTGCCGTCTCCGGCCTGGACAAGAGGTAGGTAAAAAGGATTGGCACCATTCGTCCCGTTGAAGTTCACGAGATCTGTGAAGGTCTGTCCGAAAGCAGAGGATGCGAGCGTCAGCAGAGCCACGCCGAGCAGCAAACCTATTTGCACGAGCGTGGGCGGATTCTCTCCCGCCAGATATCCTGATTGTCGAACTTTAGACTTGTTGTAATGACCGGCTGGTTGTTCACCAAACGACGTCATAAAAGCTCTCCCCACTGCCAAAATGGACTTTTCGGTCAAACTCTTTCTAAAGCGAACTCATCAGTGACTGCAGGCATACACGGAGCGATCCATCTTGAGCCTTCGAGCAATGCCAATTTCTTGTAGTACTTGTAAAGGCCGTAGCCTGCTCAATCGCGATCATCTCGACGTCGGATCCACATTCGCGGCACCAGACCCGGGTCGCATGCCCCCTCCGGATAACGACGGTCCACTCGGTCTCGATCGTGATTTCCGTCCTCTCATGAGGTCTCATTAGCTTGCTTTCAGAGCGGCTTCCAGCGTCCGCCCAGTTGGGACTTCCCGCTCTATTCGGGACTGGGTTCCTGTGGTAGACTCCCTCGCCAAGAGCGGTTCCTATGTGTCACTTTGGCTTCGCCCCTTCGCGTATACTCCACGGAAAGCGGTCGGCAGTCTTAGGGAACTCCTGAAAATCTTCTGAAAGTTTCATGAGAGCTGCTATGAGCAAGCAGGAGACAGAGTTATACGAGTTCGGTCCCTTCCGCCTGGATCGGCGAGAACGCCTGTTGTGGCGGGAAGGCGAAAAACTCCCGCTTACGCCTAAGGCCTTTGACACGCTTCTTGCCCTCGTCCGCAATAGTGGACACCTCATGTTGAAAGACGAGCTGATGAAGGCGGTGTGGCCGGACAGCTTCGTCGAAGAAGTCAACCTCAGCCAGAACATCTCGTTGCTGCGCAAAACGCTCGGCGACACCGCTCAAGGTAGCCGCTACATCGTAACCGTGCCCGGCCGGGGCTATCGCTTCGTCGGCGAAGTACGGGAACCGAAACCGGAGACGGACATCGAGGACACGGTCATTGTCCAAAGCCGTTCGCGAACCAGCATCACCGTCGAGAAGAGCAAACCAGCGCTTTCGCTGCTGGTCGGATCGGCGGTGCTAATCCTGGCAATTGCCCCGGTTGCCTGGTGGGTCGGGCATCCTGCCGCCGCACTCAGTCACAGCTTCGAAAAAATCCAATTGGCCAAGCTTACGCATGATGGAAGCACGCGGCTCGCCGCTATCTCGCCGGATGGCAGTTATGTAGCCTATGTGCGTCGCCAGAACCAAGCCAGCCTGTGGGTACGTCAAATCGCGACTGACAGCACCGTTCAGCTGATCGCACCTTTAAATGAATACTACGAAAGCCTGAGCTACTCACCGGACGGGAACTACGTTTATTTCACTCGCGCCCGGCCTGGTGCTCCAGAACACTTTGATCTCTACCTGATTCCGTCTTTCGGTGGCGTGGAACGGCGTGTATTGCTGGATGTGAATAGCGCACTAGCTTTCTCTCCCGACGGCTCGCGACTGGCTTTTCTTCGACGAACCCGGGATCGACATCTTTCCCAAATTGTAGTCGCGGATTCGGATGGCGGGGGTGAACACGTTCTTTCCTCGTTCCAAATTGCCGAGTCGTTCGAAGGAGCTCCGGCCTGGTCGCCGAACGGCAAGGTCATCGCGGTAGCGGCGCGCCATGAGTATAGCGATGCCTTGGGCGCTGTTTTACTTACATCGCTAGATGGAGGCAAGACTGAGAGTTTACCGACCAAGCTAGTGGTGACCGATGTCGCTTGGTTGCCGGATGGCAGCGGATTACTCGAAACCGGCTATGAGAACGGGCACTACTTCAACCATCAGATTTGGCTGCAGCCCTACCCAAAAGGGCAGTTGCGCAGAATAACCAACGATCTCAGTTCTTACCTTGGTCTCACGGTCAGCAGAGATGGCAAACAGTTGGCGACGATGGAAGAGAGATTCAGCGGGTCGGTTTTCGTCGGGCCGGCGTCCACGCCATCGCAATGGAGTCCCATCAAGACGGGAAAAGATGATGGCGTGTTTCTGGAATGGCTGAAGTCCGGAGATTTGTTTCTGGAAGATGCCAACTTCCACTTCGCGATTGCTCATGCCGATGGCAGCGACCGCCGGCAGATGAGTCTGCGAGACGATGTGTTGAATGCCGAGCCTGCCGCATGTGGGCAGGGTCGGTTCATCGTGTTGACCAGCTTTCATCAAGGTCGTTGGAATCTTTTCAAGTTGGATCCAACGTCGCAGGAGCTCACGCAGTTGACTAATGGCAGCGTTGACGACCACCCCGCATGCTCGAACGACGGGCAAGAGGTAGTGTTTGACACAGAAACCGCAGAGGGTCCGCGCCTTCGCAAGTTCTCCTTCGATGCTGGCACGGCTGCACCTCTCTCGGAACTGTCAGCCGTCGCGCCACGATTTTCCCCGGACGGAAAATTCGTTGCATTCTGGCTTTTGCCGCAGGATAGAACAAACCTGCAGGCAAAGCTCGCAATCATGGATGCCGAGCACGGCAGGGTGCTCAAAACCTTTGACTTGCCTGAAGGAGGGCTACTCTTAAATCAGGCTCTCATGCGCTGGGCGCCCGGTGGCCAAGCCATCACCTATGCGCTGCGAAATCCCGATGGCAGCCTATTCTGGTCGCAACCGATTGCCGGAGGTCGGCCGCAACTCATCGCGAAGTTCAGTGATCCCATTTTCTGGTACGACTTTTCCCCAGACGGGAAGCAGATTGCGATGACTCGAGGCCAATTCTTGCGAAACGTGGTGCTAATCAAAACTGCTTTGTGAATCGCTCGGAGCAGTAACAGTCATACAGCAGCGCATGAGAATGCCGCGACCGGCTTGAGGTTCATCATCGATGCAGTTTCCAGAACGTATTTCGCCAGTGCGCGAGTGGTGCAATGACGTCGTAGCACGAGATTGATCCGCTGCTGGAGCGAGGCCCAGGTTTCCAGACCCTGCTTGCTGTCGAATGCTTTCAAACCCAGTGCACTTACCAGCTTGTTAACCATTCGCAGTTCGTATTTCGGCAGGAAGGGCATGGTCGAGGCCGGACACTGCTCGATGTTGAAGAACAGTGGAACACAACTATTGGCCATAATCTCGTAATGGCGCAGGCAGTCCCAGCCGGCTTTTTTGATGGTCACGCCAAACAGGCTTTGCGCGTAATCCGCATAGTACCCAGCCTCGTCATTGTAAACATAAGTTGCCTTATTGCGTGGATCGACGAAGGCTTGGAGCCTGGTTTTCTGGTGCACAACGGTTCCGATCCGCTCCTCGGGAATCGCAAACTGGATCGGGCGTACCTTCGGCACGGAGCGAGCAAGTTCCCTTTTGAAGTAAATGCCCATTCCCAGCAATTGCGTGACGATGTCGCTGTGGTCCTCGCCATCGATGAAGATGATCTGTTCAGCCGGATACGCTATGAGCGCTTCCCGGAGAAAGGTAGCGCAGCGCTGGATACTGCCATAGACGATCAGATCAAAGTATCGGGTGCGGATCTTCTGCTCGATGTCAGTGCGGTCGACGCCGGCGTCCGAGCCAAGCAGCCCATATAACGTAAAGCCGCGTCCGTAGAGCTGGGAGCGGTCGTGGCGTCCCTCGCCGAATTCCTCGGAGTACATGTACCAGAGGCGTTCGATATCGACCACATCGTCTCCGAATTCAGTGCGCAAGCCATGAAACAGCATGTCGCACTGGTAATCGGGACCCTGAGCTCCGGAAATATAAAGAATGCGCATGTTTATCCGCCTATCGCGTTCGTCGATCCATTGGATTTGCTGGATTTCGAAATGACCGCGATGAAATATCCGTTGTGCCAATCGCTTGCCTGTCGGGCTAGCGTGGGATGGGATCCGTCCAGAGTCGTGCGAATGGCGATTCCGTGAAGGACAGTAAGATTCAGTGCGGTCAGAGCCTTTAGCGTGCCTTCGCGCGCGGGCGCGTGGTTCCAGTCGTCGACGACGAGAATGAACTCGTTCTCCAGGGCCGGCAGAGGAAGAGAAATGCCATCATACTGATCGGCTGCGGTATGCGGCCCGTCGAACATGTAGACGTTGAAACGGCCCAAGCTGGTGTAGTCGACTTGGCGAAAATCGTTTTCGATGAAGGTTACGTCAGCGCCGGGCGTCTTGAATCGTTCGAGATTGCCCAGGAATTGTGCCTTCGGCCCACCGAACTCCGACCAGTTATCAATTGCAACCGCGCGGACCTGGTTTTTATTGATGGCGGAGCAGAGAGTGGATCCTGCCCAGGTTCCAATTTCGAGATAGCGAGCATCCGGAACCGCTGCAATCAGGTTGTTGATCAGGAGGCGATACTTGCGTCCCGACATTCCGTCGATGGCGAGAACCGCGGGATCGATGTTGCCGGAGCCATCGAGAGCTTGATAGAAGGCCTTGTCGACGTACGTGACCAGCGGCGAGTCGCTGGTCTTCGGAGTCGTGATGATCCGAGGATTCGTGGGGGAGGCCTGTGCCTGAACCGTGGGCATTGTGACGGCCTTCGGCGGCTCAGCGTGAATCAGTTCGGCGCATTGCTGCAGAGCGTTGGCCAGGCCTTTTGTCGCCTCTGGCCGCGATTCGCTAAGCGGGACGTGGATTGGGGCGTCAACGCATACCAGCGCATTCCACTTGCGGACGTTCTCAACGTGCTGGTCCCAGACCTGGTGCTGGCGGCCCAGATCATAGAACGACTGCGGCAAGGCGTCGCTCAGCGGTTCGGTGTTGAAGATGATCGAGCCCGGGGGAACCATGACGGTCTGCTGCGGCGTCAGCCGATGTGCGCCGAGAAAGATGTTGGTGGCGCCGGCTGCGAAGAGATTTTCGGCGATGTGGCATGTGTGGCCGAGCTTGGCCAGGCCGGATTGAAGGTTTTGCGCAATAGCACCGAGCGCAATCGGCGGCGCTTCGCCCTGCGGGTGCACGACAGTGACCTGAAATTGTCCCATGGATTTCTTGCCTTAAACGGGGCCAGGAAGATCGCAGCGCTCTCATGGATTTCTAATCCACGAGCCCGGAACGGTCCTGCCCGGAAAAACTATGGGCAATTGAAGAGCCTCATGGGGGTCTAATGCGCTGTCCACGAAAACAGAGGGTACCCCTCCCCCTCCCCCGGTCTTGTGGAATCATCGGGCTAGAAAGAAATTTCCGCGAGATCTTTGATTTCAGAGAACTTATACGCAAAATCTTTGAAAGAAAGAAGTTGCGCGGCGAATTTTCGCCAGATCGACTTTGGGCGGCGATGCGTTGGTCCACTGGTTCATGGACACACCTCGCCGCCCTGATGTTCGCGAACAGTATGGCGCAAGAGCGTTGTCAATTTCCGTGACGGGCGTCACGCGGGAGGGGCGATTTGCTGTGCAAAATCGGTTACCACCACTGCAATTTGTTGAGAATGTTCTCGGCAAAGGCGGTTGCGCGGTTGTTAAATCTATCAAGGGAACCAGAGAACATCCCCGAGGATGTTGGTCCCCAAGCACTTTGTTGTTGATTTGCTTCCTTGATGACTTCATTGTAGGGGCTGTTGTGGTCGTGCAAGTGGTGCTTCCATCCAAAGCGTCCCGGAGGAGCCCAAACATACGATTTCTCGTCTTGTAAGTCGAGATAAGAGAGTGCATAGAAGATTTCAAAGCGATCGAAAAGACCCTCGTAGCCGTTGCCCAGAAATAATAGGTCCTCAAGGTCGGGCTGAAGTGTCTTAAAGAGATATTCACTTCGCGGGACATACAACTTTTCGAACCCCGGTAAACTTTTGAAGAGGCCCAATCGATCTACCTCTAAGATGCTGTCGACTGTCGCTACAACTGCCGCCTGTGACTGCTTTCCAGTGCTGCTTCCCCGCAATCGTGTTGCGAATAAAGTTAGGAGCATCGCGTAGTTACCGGCTGACAGCGCCGCGATCCCGCCCGCATAAAGCAGCAGCATAATTGGATACCAACGAAGAGCAAGCCAAGTAGCCTTTCCCGGCTGCAGCTCTGTGCCGTCGGCCAGCCGTGCAATAATTCTTTCTACTAGCGGCTGATGCTCCGCGTTGCCCCAGCGGGACAACAGGATGGTTACTGCGATTAAACGCGAGAGTGAGCTCTCATAGTTTCCGCAGGCGTTCTACGATTTCTCTTGGTGTCACCGTCGAAGTTTGAAGTGGAAATTGATCTTCTCGGATTTCGTATGAAGCTGTGCGTATTTCAGATACAACAAGGTCGTCGAGTCGAATTCGGTAACGCGGTTCAGAGATGTAGTCCTTGACCTTCTCCACTAACGTCGATTTTTCCGATAACTCAGCCACCGGTATAACACTCGCTGGGACATGAACGAGAATATCTTCAGCTTCTCGCTCACCTTTCCGAACGTGGTCCAAGCCTGTCGCGGTAAAAATGAAATCGCCGTCACCCTCAAGGAATCCGAAGTGTGGTGACTGCCTAGAATGGGGATCCTTAGCGACATGGTCATAGACGTATGCCATTACTGCGTTTGCAGAAATTATTCCATTTGAATCGGCGGCCATTCCATCTAGGGCGTTTAACAGATGGCCGGTAAAAATCGAGTGATTCGGTCGCGGGCCGCCCGAATCAGCAACGGGTTCATCGGCCTTGCCTGCAGTAAGGACCTGACGCGCGTACCTTTGGAGCATGTCCTTCAAGAATCGGGCGCTGCCCGGGGGTGTGTGGCGCTGTACCGCCAATCCTCCATAGCATGCGTCCATCAGGAAAAGCAGGTGTTTCGCTCGGATAAGGTCAGCGTTTCCAGTCAATTCCTCCCAACGAATCAAAGTCTTGAGATCGTTAGGATTTCCGTCAACTGGAACTAAGAAACCCACCTCTCCACGCCTGCCTGAGCGGGTGCAGCCATGGCCGGCAAAGAAAACAATGATCCGGTCGTCATTTCCCACTGGTTCGTGAGTAAAGCGCATGAAAGCTGAAAACACCTCGTCACGGGTCGCGCGTTCGTTTATTAGAAGAGTTACATTGTGATCCTGGAACCCGAATGTTTTCAGAACCCGAGCGAAAGCCTCAGCATCTTGCTTGGCAAACGACAGCGGCGAGGCGAATCTATAATCGTTGATGCCGACAACCAGTGCCCAGCTGTCATCGTAAGTGTCTTTGTACAGGGCGTTTGTGAACATCCTTTTTTCTCGCCTTTAAAGTTCTACGTCAACACGTCGGGAAAACAACGGAAAGTACCTAGCTCCAACGACGAACCCGAGTATCGGTCCTACCCGCCGCGATTGCTCTTCCGAAGGAGGAGTCGGATGATAGCGAAGAGGCGGTGAAAGAGGAAATCCACATGCTCGTCATCGTTGATAGGGGTTTTGTTTACCTCGGCGTGGCGAATCATAAAATCGTTGCCTATTTTTGTGAGAGTTGCCGCCTCACTCTCCAGCAAAGCGCGAAAGTGTTCTTCACCGGCGGCTTTATCCAGGATGAGCTTCGCACGTTCCTTCTTGTCGTTCGGATTCTCCAGCGACTTCAGCCTCTCCCAGGCGTCCCAAAGGGCCTCGAGGGACTCCTTTCCGATGGCTGGTTTGCGATCTAGAAACTTCGTTCGAGCACGCTCCAGTAATGTGTTTAGCTCGTTGTCTCCAGTATTAAACAAGGCTTCACTCAGCACGTCGCGCAGGCCCTCTGGGGCGATTCTCTCGATTCTGCCCGTGCCTCTCAGTTCAAACGCGATGCCGTTCCGCTCGAAAATCTGATTCATCTCTTCGCGAAATGCTGCGCGGCCAGCATCCCGATCAAACTCCAGATGATAATGGTCGTAGTAAGGGTGAATGCCGCCACGACGCCTTGGCTGCGCGATCTTCTCATAGCCAAATTCGATTAGGTCCAGAACCTGTAGTGTGGTTGGGACGTCCGCTTCTCGCTGAAACGGATTGTGAAGGGCGCGAGCAATGATCGCGGCGCGTAACGCTCTGGTATCGGTTCCTATGACAGAGGGATTATCAGGGCAACGGTCAGGATATTCCGCTCCGAACGATCCGTCATCCGCTCGACCACGAATCACCTCGACGATTGCGCCCCGAAGGGTCTCGTCCATATCAGTGAGGACGCGCGGTGGTGGGCCGAAGCTTCGGTCTGAAAAATAAGCCATTTATCTTTGCTACAACCCCAAAGAACTGAGTTTACTTGGAATCTTTTGGAAAATCTCGCGTTACGACCGCTTACAGGGGGGCCAGCCCCGCGCGCGAAAGTCTTTAAAAGGCCATCGGCGAGGGAAAAGGGATCGTTCGACTCCGCTCACGACGACAGAGTGAACTTCCCCAGTCTCCGCACAGAACGCGGCCACCCCGCGCCGTTCCCATGTCTCGCAAAGGCGGCGAGACATGGGGCACCCTGGTTCCCGCACTCCAAAACAAAAAGGCCGCCCGTGCGGGCGGCCTTGTAATGGTTGGTAACTGAGTTACTCGGCGGTGAGTTCCTCGGTTTCGCCTTCCTGGCGCATGAGTTCCAGCGCCCGTTCGGCTTCCTCGTAAGCGGCGGAGACTTCCTCCTGCACCTTGGCAGCGGCCTCTTCCATTTCGGGCGAGAGGCGAACGTTGCGGTAGTACTCCATGCCGGTTCCGGCAGGGATGAGGCGTCCCACGATGACGTTCTCTTTCAAACCGCGCAGGTGGTCCACCATGCCCTGGATGGAGGCTTCGGTGAGCACGCGCGTGGTCTCCTGGAACGATGCCGCGGAGATGAAGGAGTCGGTAGCCAGCGAGGCCTTGGTGATGCCCAGCAACTGCGGCCGTCCGGTAGCCGGCTTGCCGCCCTGCGCGATCACGCGGTCGTTCTCCTCGCGGAAACGGAACTTGTCCACCTGCTGCTCGAGGATGAAGGAAGTATCGCCGACGTCTTCCACCTTGACCCAGCGCATCATCTGGCGAACGATCACCTCGATGTGCTTGTCACTGATGTTGACGCCCTGCAAGCGGTAGACTTCCTGGATTTCGTTGACCAGGTAAGCCTGCAGTTCCTTTTCACCGAGCACGGCCAGGATGTCGTGCGGGTTGAGCGGGCCGTCCATAAGCGGTTCGCCAGCCTTTACCCGTTCGCCTTCCTGCACGTTGATGTGAACGCCACGCGGAACCGAGTATTCCTTCTCCGTGCCGTTGTCGGCCTGGACGTAGAGTTTGCGTTGACCTTTCGAGATCTCGCCGAACTTGACCGTGCCATCGATTTCGCTGATGACCGCAGTCTCGTGCGGCTTGCGGGCTTCGAACAATTCGACAACGCGCGGCAGACCACCGGTGATGTCTTTCGTCTTGGTGGTTTCACGCGGGATCTTGGCCAGCACATCGCCCGGATAAACGGTGTCGCCGTCCTGGATCATCAAGTGGGCTCGCGACGGCATCAGGTAACGTTTGCTCGTCTTGCCGCCCTTAATGACGATGGCCGGCTGGCGCTTCTCATCGGGCGAGTCGGCCACGACGTGACGCGATAGACCCGTGACCTCGTCGACTTCTTCGTGCAGCGTGACCCCTTCCTGCAGGTCTTTGAACTGCACGGTGCCGCCGATTTCGGTGAGGATCGCGAACGTGTACGGATCCCACTCGACCATGACTTGCCCGAGTTGGACGTGATCGCCCTCGTTCACCTTGACCTTGGCGCCGTAAACCACGGAGTAGCGCTCGCGCTCGCGACCCTTGTCGTCAACTACCGCGATCGAGCCCTGCCGGTTCATGACCACCAAGTCTCCGGCTTTCGACTTCACGGTTTGCAGGCCGATGAAGCGGACAACGCCGTTGCTCTTGGCGTCGAGTCGCGATTGCTCGGAGACTCGCGATGCCGTACCACCGATGTGGAAGGTACGCATCGTGAGCTGGGTTCCGGGTTCGCCGATGGACTGTGCCGCGATGACTCCGACTGCTTCGCCGAGTTCGACGAGGCGTCCGGAGGCCAGGTTGCGACCGTAGCACATCACGCAGACACCACGCTTCGATTCGCAGGTCAGCACCGAGCGGATCTTCACCCGTTCGATACCGGCGGCCTGAATGGCGCCTGCGAGCTCTTCCGTGATCTCCTGGTTGATGTCCACGACCACGTTTCCATCGTAGTCTTTGATTTTTTCGAGCGATACACGGCCGACAATTCGGTCGCGCAGCGGCTCGATGATCTCACCAGCTTCGACGATGCCCGAGACGTAGATGCCGTCCACGGTGCCGCAATCGTATTCGCTGATGATGACGTCCTGCGCGACGTCAACCAAACGACGGGTCAGGTAGCCCGAATCGGCGGTCTTGAGCGCCGTATCGGCCAACCCCTTACGAGCGCCGTGCGTCGAGATGAAGTACTGCAGCACGGTCAGCCCTTCGCGGAAGTTCGCCGTGATTGGCGATTCGATGATCTCGCCGGAAGGCTTGGCCATCAAACCGCGCATTCCGGAAAGCTGACGAATCTGCTGTTTCGATCCTCGAGCGCCGGAATCCGCCATGACGTAAATCGGATTGATGTCGCCTTCCTTGTCGCGCTGCTGCATTTGGTTGAACATCTCGTCGGCAACTTTTTCGGTAATCGCCGACCAGATTTCGATGACCTTGTTGTAGCGTTCGCCATTGGTGATGGCGCCGTCCAGGTATTGCTGCTGAACGTTGACCACCTGCTTCTCGGCGTCTCGGACCAGGATCTTCTTGCTATCCGGGATGACCATGTCATCGATACCGATGGACAGGCCGGCGCGGGTTGCGAAGCGGAAGCCAAGCTCCTTTACTTCGTCGAGCATCTTGACCGTGACTTCGAGCCCGTACTGCAGGTAGCAGAAGCTGACCAGCGCACCGATTCCCTTCTTCTTTAGAAGTCCGTTGATGTACGGCATGCCCTGGGGAAGATGATCGTTCAGAATCGCGCGGCCGACGGTCGTGTTCATGAACGCACGGTCGTAGGTCGTCGGATCGGTGTGGGTGATGTCCTGATCGTCATACGCCTGGGTGAGATCGATCACTTCACCGGTATAGCGCAGGCGAATGGGCGTAAGCGTCTCGATTTCACCAGCTTCGAGCGCCAGCAGCACTTCGTCAATGTTGGCGAAAGCACGGCCTTCGCCTTTTGCGCCCGGCTTGCCTTTCGTCAGGTAATAAAGGCCGAGAACCATGTCCTGCGTAGGCACGGTAATCGGGTGACCGGAGGCGGGCGAGAGAATGTTGTGCGAAGACAACATCAGCACGCTGGCTTCGACCTGAGCTTCGGGAGACAGCGGAATGTGTACCGCCATCTGATCGCCGTCGAAGTCGGCGTTAAACGCGGTGCAGACCAGCGGGTGAATCTTGATGGCCTTGCCTTCCACCAACACGGGCTCAAACGCCTGGATACCGAGACGGTGGAGAGTTGGAGCGCGATTCAAGAGCACCGGATGGTCCTTGATGACCTCTTCCAGGATGTCCCAAACAATGGGCTCTTGCTGTTCGACCATTTCTTTGGCCTGCTTGATGGTCGTGCAATGGCCGGTCTGCTCCAGGCGGTGATAGATAAACGGCTTGAACAACTCCAGCGCCATCTTCTTCGGCAATCCGCACTGGTGCAGCTTAAGCTCCGGTCCCACCACAATGACCGACCGGCCGGAGTAGTCGACGCGCTTGCCGAGCAGGTTCTGACGGAAGCGGCCCTGCTTGCCTTTCAGTGTGTCGGAAAGGGACTTGAGCGGGCGGTTATTTGCACCGCGCAGAATGCGCCCGCGTCGACCGTTGTCGAAGAGGGCGTCGACCGCTTCCTGCAACATGCGCTTTTCGTTGCGCACGATGACTTCGGGCGCATGCAGGTCCATAAGCTTCTTGAGACGGTTGTTACGATTTATAACTCGGCGATAAAGATCGTTGAGGTCCGAGGTGGCGAAGCGGCCGCCATCGAGAGGAACGAGGGGGCGCAACTCCGGCGGAATCACCGGGATCACATCCAAAATCATCCAGAAGGGTTTGTTGCCGCTCTTGCGGAACGCCTCGACCACTTTCAGGCGCTTGGCGTATTTGAGCCGCTTCTGCAACGAACTCTCATTCTTCATCTTCTCGCGGAGTTCGGTCGAAAGCAGTTCAACGTCCACGCGCTTGAGAAGCTCTTTGATGGCCTCGGCGCCCATCATGGCTTTGAAGCCGGCAGGGCGATACTGCTGGTCGAGTTCTCGGTACTTCGCTTCGTCCTTAATCACCTCGCGCTCACGAACGGGAGCGTCGCCCGGCTCGATTACGACGTAAGCTTCGAAGTACAGGACGGATTCAAGATCGCGCAGAGAAATATCGAGCAGGTGGCCGATTCGGCTGGGCAGTCCCTTGAAGAACCAGACATGCGAGCAAGGCGATGCCAGCTCGATGTGGCCGAGCCGTTCACGGCGCACTTTGGACAGCGTGACTTCCACACCGCACTTGTCGCAGATGACTCCGCGGTGTTTCATGCGCTTGTACTTGCCGCAGAGACACTCCCAATCGGTGACCGGACCGAAGATGCGGGCGCAAAACAAACCATCGCGCTCCGGCTTGAAGGTGCGGTAGTTGATGGTCTCTGGTTTGGTTACCTCGCCGTGCGACCAGCTCCGGATTTTTTCGGGCGAGGCCAGGCTGATGCGAATGGCATCGAAATCGGCGATAGGATTTGCCAGATCAAAGGGGCTCGAACGAAACAAGGTGGTCCTCCACTTCCTGCGGCCGTTCGCCGCCGCGGGCGGCTCTTAGTTCGTCGTTGGTTCTTGGTCGTTCGTCCCTGGCCAAGGCAACGAATTCAGTTGGCCCGTAATTCAAGAGCATAATCACGGGTCCAGTTGTCTCAAAACTTTTCAAAGTCGCTGGCGCCGGTCGCGTACGACCGACGGCCAACGACTGGTCTTTTAGTCCGCTGCTGCTGCGGCCGGCTTCTTTTCTCCGGACTTGATCAATTCGACATCCAGGCACAGCGACTGCAACTCACGAATCAACACGTTAAACGATTCGGGAACGCCAGGCTCCATGGCGGCTTCGCCCTTGACGATGGCCTCGTAAATCTTGGTGCGGCCGTAAACGTCGTCGGACTTCGCCGTCAGCAGCTCTTGCAGGATGAACGCGGCTCCGTACGCTTCCAGCGCCCAGACTTCCATTTCTCCGAAGCGCTGGCCTCCGAACTGCGCCTTTCCGCCCAGCGGTTGCTGGGTGATGAGCGAGTACGGACCGATGGAACGTGCGTGAATCTTGTCGTCCACCAAGTGCGACAGCTTCAGCATGTAGATGTAACCGACAGTGACCGGCTGTTCGAACCTGTTGCCGGACATTCCGTCGTACAAGTAGGTTTTGCCGGGCTCAGGCAATCCGGCTTGCTTGAGCAGCGCCTTGATCTCCAACTCTTTCGCGCCATCGAACACCGGTGAACCGGTGAAGACGCCGCGTTTTAGTGTCGGAGCAACGGACAGCAACTCGTCGTCGCTGAGTTCGGCAATCGTGTCCGCCAGAACCGTGTCTTTGAACAAGGACTTGAGCTCGCGGCGGATCGCTTCCTCTTTCGTGTTCTCTTTCAAGAGTTCGTCGATCTTCTTGCCAAGCTCATGACCTGCCCAGCCGAGGTGGGTTTCCAGAATCTGACCCACGTTCATACGGGAGGGCACGCCGAGTGGATTGAGCACGATTTCAACCGGCGTACCGTCTTCCAGATAGGGCATGTCTTCATCCGGCAGAATTCGCGCGATCACGCCCTTGTTGCCGTGGCGTCCCGCCATCTTGTCGCCCACGCTCAGCTTGCGCTTCATGGCGATATAAACCTTCACCAGCTTGATGACGCCCGGTGGCAGCTCATCGCCCTTGGTGAGCTTCTCTTTTTTCTCATTGACGATCTTCTTGAGCACATCAATCTGACGCGAGGTCATTTCCTCGATCTCGTCGATCTGTTCATTGACTCGCGGATCTTTGTCCTCGTACTTGATTCGCTTCAGGTTTCGAGTCGAGATCCGCTCGATCGTGTCGCGGTCAAGAATCGTTTCCTTGGTCAGCAGGCGCTTGTTAGTGCGTTCGTCGTGCAGGTCGGCCTGCACTTCCTTGCCGCCCAGGATGTTTTCCAGGCGCTTCAGGCGCTCGTCAGTAAGAATTCGGATTTCGTCCGAAAGGTTCTTCTCGAGCTTTGCGATCTGCGCAGCTTCGATCGCCTTGGCGCGCTCATCTTTCTCCTGACCTTTACGGGAGAAGATTTTCACGTCGACGATCACGCCCTCAATTCCGGGCGGGCAGTAGAGAGAGGCGTCGCGAACGTCACCGGCTTTTTCACCGAAGATCGCACGTAGCAGCTTCTCCTCCGGCGTGAGCTGGGTTTCGCCCTTCGGCGTGACTTTGCCGACGAGAATGTCGCCCTGCTTCACCGTCGCGCCGATGCGAATGACTCCAGCTTCGTCCAGATTGCGCAGCATGGATTCGCTGACGTTCGGAATGTCGCGGGTGACTTCCTCGGGTCCGAGCTTGGTGTCACGGGACTCGAGTTCAAACTCCTCGATGTGCACCGAGGTGTAGTAGTCCTCTTTCACCAGTTTCTCGGAAACGAGAATCGCGTCTTCGAAGTTGTAGCCGCGCCATGGCATGAAGGCCACGAGCACGTTTCGGCCAAGCGCCAATTCGCCATGATCCGTGCAAGGACCGTCAGCGATGACTTGCCCTTTCATCACGTGCTGGCCTTTCTGCACAACGGGCTTCTGGTTAATGCACGTGTTCTGGTTGGAACGCTTGAATTTCGTAAGCTGGTAGATGTCGCTGCCAACCTCACGCGACAACTGCCCGGGATGGTGCTCGCCCTCGACGCGGACGATGATGCGTTCGGAGTCGACGGAATCGATCACCCCGTTGCGGCGCGCCAGCACGACTGCGCCGGAGTCACGGGCGGTAACGCCTTCCATTCCAGTACCGACGATCGGGGCTTCCGCCCGCAGAAGAGGAACGGACTGGCGTTGCATGTTCGCGCCCATCAGCGCTCGGTTCGCGTCGTCGTGCTCCAAGAAGGGAACGAGCGAAGCAGCCACGGACACCAACTGTTTCGGGCTGACGTCGATGTAATCGACCTCTTCCCGGCTGACGAGAACGAAGTTGCCGGCCTTACGGGCGTTCACCAGGTCGCCAACGATCCGCAGCTTCTCGTCAAGTTCGACGTTCGCCTGCGCGATGACGTGGCGGTCTTCCTCCCACGCCGACAGGTAAAAGGAATACGGCTCAACGTCGACCGGCTTCTTGCGGCGATCTTTCAATTCAGAGTTGAGCTTCTCGATCTCGTGTTTCTCCACGTGATCGCCGACTTTGAAGTCGCTGTCTCCGGCATTGACCACGCTCACGTAATCGACCACCCGGCCGTTCTTCACTCGGCGGTAGGGAGACTCGATGAAGCCGTAGTCGTTGATGCGGGCGTAGCAGCTCAAGGACGAGATCAGACCAATGTTCGGACCTTCCGGGGTCTCAATCGGGCAAATACGTCCGTAGTGCGTCGGGTGCACGTCGCGGACTTCGAATCCGGCGCGTTCACGCGACAGACCACCCGGCCCAAGAGCCGACAGACGGCGCTTGTGCGTGATCTCCGAGAGCGGGTTGGTCTGATCCATGAACTGCGACAACTGCGAAGAGCCGAAGAACTCGCGGATCGCCGCCATGACAGGCTTCGCGTTCACCAAGTCGTGCGGCATGGCCGTCGACATTTCCTGGTAGACGCTCATCTTTTCCTTGATGGCGCGTTCCATGCGGACCAAGCCAATGCGGAACTGGTTTTCAAGCAGCTCACCGACTGCACGGACACGGCGATTGCCCAGGTGATCGATGTCATCCACCGTACCGATGTTCTTGCGCAGCTTCAGCAGGTAGCGAATGGTGGCGTAAAAGTCGTCGGGTTCCAGCGTACGGTTCTCGAGATTGGTGGCATCGTTCTTCTCAAACAGCTTGATGTTGAACTTCAGCCGACCGACGCGGGAGAAATCGTACTTGCGCGGATCGAAAAACATGCCGTGGAACAGCGCGGTCGCAGTGTCCAAAGTCGGCGGATCGCCGGGCCGCAACTTGCGATAAATCTCGATCAAGGCTTCCTGCGGAGTGGCTACTGAATCACGACGCAGGGTCTGGCTGATGACCGTGCCCACGTCGTCGCGTTCGGGGAAAAACAAACTCATCTCGACCACATTGGAATCGAGAATCTTGGACAGCTTGTCGGCCGTGAGTTCAGAATTTGCTTCGAGCAGGACTTCGCCGGTCGTGGTGTCAACCACGTCACTCGCAACCCACGCACCTTCGAGATCGGAAATGTCGACCTCGATCTCGGTGATCTTGGCTTTCTGAATTTCCTTCAGAACAGCAGCGTTGATCTTGCGTCCCGAGTGAGCAATCTCGTCTCCCGAACGGTTCTTGATGCTGCGGGCAAGTTTCATGCCCAATAGGTTGGTCGTCTTCTCGCTTGCCGGATCAAGAGTCCAGAAGAGCTTCTTGTCCCGGATCGCCAAGCGATCGACGGTATAGAACGTGCGAAGAATGTCTTCGCCGGAGCGGAGGCCGAGCGCACGGAGGAAGATCGTGCCCAGAAATTTGCGCTTACGATCAATGCGGACATAGAGCACGTTCTTCTGGTCGTACTCGAACTCAACCCAAGATCCGCGGTAGGGAATGATCTTGCCTAGGAAGTAGGTGCGATTGTTCGCGGTCTCGAAGAAGACGCCCGGCGAGCGGTGCAACTGGCTGACAATGACTCGCTCGGTGCCGTTGATGATGAATGTGCCGTTATCGGTCATCAGCGGAACGTCGCCGAAGAAAACTTCCTGTTCCTTGATGTCGCGAATGGAGCGGTTTCCGGTCTCAGCGTCCTTGTCGAAAATCGTCAAACGCATGGTGACCTTCAGCGGGGCCGAGTAAGTCATGCCGCGCTCTTCGCACTCTGCGACGTCATATTTCAGTTGCAGGCCGACCGGGTCGCCGCATTTATTGCAGAAATCAGGAGTGTTCGCGTTGTAGGTGCCGCACTTGCTGCAGAGCACGTCGCCGGGATGAAAAGGATCGGTAATGACTGTCGAACCGCAGTTCTTACAAGTTGTGCGGAGGTGGTGCAGGCCCTTGAGGTGACCACACTTGCACTCCCAGTTACCAATGGCGTAATCCACAAACTCAAGCTGTGATACGTTGCGGAAATCGGTGATAGGGAAAACGGACTGAAAAACCGCCTGCAAGCCGCCGTCTTCGCGCTCGCTTGGCAGCTTATCCATCTGCAAAAAGCGGTCGTAGGAGCGCTTCTGTACCTCGATCAGATTTGGAATCTGAATCGTGGCTGGAATTTTGGAAAAATCAAAACGAGTGCGGAATCCATTAGTCTTAGACATTCAATACTCCCAAACTCTCGTGGCGGAGCCGTGGCGGCGATCCGCGTGATTGAAGGTGCGACACCTGGGCCGAGGTCTAACAGCAGGAACTACAAGACAAATACGTACGCGCCCGTAGGGACGCAATCTCCCTCAGGCGCCGTGAGCTGCGCTTGGTCTCTGTTGAAATGTGTCGTTTCCGCGCCAGTAGTTTCAGGCCTGTTCTGTCCCGCCCTGCCCGCGGAACAGTCTGCCAACTGTGTCAGCGACCACACCCCGCTTCCCTTGGTTCTAAAGTGGTGGAGTCGCAAGCACCTGGTGAAGCAAGAAGCGGTGTTATTAAATAGATGCTACCACCTCTTCGAAAGCTTCACCAGATGTAAATCGTTTTTCTTACGCAGCTTATAGCGTGCCGACGCCAGCGGGCTCCCGCTAGCCTCACGCCCGCCAAGCGGCGTCACTTTACCTCGACAGTCGCCCCTGCTTCGGTGAATTTCTTCTTAATGTTCTCCGCTTCCTCCTTGGAGACACCTTCCTTCACCGGCTTGGGAGCGCCATCGACCAGGTCCTTGGCTTCTTTCAAGCCGAGGCTGGTGACTTCGCGTACCGCCTTGATGACATTGATCTTATTGGCCCCCACTTCTTTCAGGACCACGGTGAACTCGGTCTTTTCCTCGGCTGGGGCTGCTCCGGCCGCCGCTCCTGCGCCACCGCCGGCCATCATCACCGGGGCTGCTGCTGCGGCTGAGACTCCGAGCCTTTCCTCAAGCTTCTTAACCAGAGCCGCGGCATCGAGCAGCGACAAGCCGACAATCTGATCTTCCAACTGTTGTAAATCTGCCATGTCTGTTTTCTCCAATTCGAGTTATCAGTTGCTAATTCGTTATCGCTGGGCCAGGTTTCCAGTGCGTCAGCCTTGTCCCGCATGCCAGACAACAATTGGGAACGCGCCGCGCAACCCCTGACTTGCTGATAACCATTTCTTTCGGATAGCCGAAGCCACCCTGAAACTCTTGTTACACCCCTGCCGGGGCGTTGTTCGTGAACTTCTGCTTCTCCACGCCCTGATTCACGACGACAGCCAAGTTCCTGCCAACCGCGCTCATCGCGGTGACCAGACGCTGCGCCGGAGCATTGATCAGGAAGAGCAGCTTCGAATGTATTTCCTCCTTCGAGGGCATCGTGGCCAACGCCTTGATGTCATCGATCGAGATCACCCGGCCTTCGACCACGCCGGCTTTGAAGGTGAACTCCGGGTTATCCTTGGCGTACTTGGAAAGCGCCTTGGCCAGCGCCACCGGATCGCCTTCTGTAAAGGCGATGGAGGTTACGCCGGCAAGGTCCTTCAGGGCTCCTTCGGCCTTGGTACCCTTCGCCGCGCGCTCCGCGAGCGTGTTCTTGACCACCGCATACTTGGCGCCAGTACTCCGCAGCGTTTTGCGCAGCTCGTAATCCTGCGCAACGGTGAGTTTGCTGTAGGTCGTGACAATTACGCTGGAGGCCTTTTGCAGCTCCTGGCCCAGCTTATCGACTTGTTCCTTCTTCTTTGCTCTGGAAACGGCCATATAAAAACCCTCAATTGCGAAATTTGTTTACGCCTTCGCTGCAGCCTCAACGGCACTGGTATCGATCGAAATTCCCGGGCCCATCGAGGAACTCAGATAGCAGCCCTTTACGTATTTTCCTTTCGCGACCGTGGGCTTTGCCTTGACCACACTGGTGATCAGCACAGTCGCGTTCTCAATCAGCTTTTCTGGGGAGAATGAGATTTTGCCCACCGGCACATGAACGAGAGCCGTCTTGTCGGTCCGGAATTCCACTTTTCCGGCTTTGACTTCGTTCACCGCCCGGGCAACATCGAATGTGACCGTACCGGTCTTCGGGTTGGGCATCAACCCCTTGGGGCCGAGCACCTTGCCCAGACGTCCGACTGACTTCATGACATCCGGGGTGGCGATGAGCGCGTCGAAATCGGTCCAATTCTCTTTATTAATCTTTTCGACCATTTCTTCGCCGCCGACGAAATCCGCGCCGGCCTGCTCCGCTTCTTTAATTTTCTCGCCCGTCGCGATCACCAGAACACGCTTGGATTTTCCCAAGCCATGCGGCAGAACCACCGTTCCGCGCACCATCTGGTCGGCGTGCTTGGGATCGACCCCGAGCCGCATGGTGATTTCAACGGTTTCGTCGAACTTGGCGTACTTCACTTTCTGCAGAAGGGGAACCGCTTCCTGCAGAGGATACGGTCGATTTTCGACCGCTTCCCTGGCTTTCGAAATGTTCTTCCCTGACTTCTTCATTGGTTCCTCCGTCTCCCACCGCCCAGCGGTAAGCTGATGGGCCGTAGTCTGTCGACATTTTGAAATTTCGTACTCAATTACCCAATCACTTCAATTCCCATCGATCGAGCCGTTCCGCGAACGCTCTTGATCGCGGTCTCGACTGAGGCGGCGTTGAGATCAGGCATCTTCTGCTTGGCAATGTCCTCCACCTGCTTAAGCGTGACTCTGCCGACTTTGTCTTTATTCGGGGCACCGGATCCCTTCGCAATACCCGCCGCGCGCTTGAGCAAAATCGAAGCGGGTGGCGTCTTGGTGATGAACGTGAAGGAGCGGTCGTTGTAGACCGTCACTACGACCGGGATAATCAGCCCTTCCAGTTCCTTGGCGCTGGTCTTGGCGTTGAACTGCTTGCAGAACTCCATGATGTTGATCTGCGCCTGGCCCAACGCTGGTCCCACAGGAGGTGCGGGTGTTGCCTTTCCAGCCGCGATCTGAAGTTTTACCGAACCTGTAACTTTTTTTGCCACTTCTTTAGCTCCTAGCTTCTAGCTCTTAGCTACCGCTTAGGCGACTTTCTCGACCTGCCCGAATTCCAACTCGACCGGAGTCGATCGCCCGAAAATTGTGACCATGACTTTCAGAGTTTCGCGATCTTCGTTGACTTCATCCACCACGCCGGTAAAGCTGGCGAATGGACCCTCGGTGATACGAACCGATTCGTTCTTCTCGAACTTGACCTTGAGCTTTGGCTTGTCCTTCGACTCGCCCACCCGATAAACGATGTGCTGAACTTCTTCGTCAGAGAGCGGAGTCGGCTGCTGCCCTGTTCCGACAAATCCGGTGACGCGCGGTGTGGATTTCACCACGTGCCATACGTGGTCATCCATGTCCATTTCGACCAGCACATAGCCGGGATAGAACATGCGCTCGCTGGTGTACTTTTTCCCGCCGCGGACTTCGGTCACGGACTCCGTCGGGATCAGCACTTTGCCGATCTTTTCCTGCAGGCCAAAGGCCTGAATGCGCGACTCGAGTGACTCCTTCACCTTGCGCTCAAATCCCGAATAGGAGTGGATGATGTACCACTTCATGTTGGGATTGCGAGGCGCCTCGGTAGCAGGGTTGCCATCCGTCCCGGGCGATTGCGGCGGCTCAGAATTACCCGTCCCGCCTTCGTGTTTTTCCTCTTCAACCATATTGCGCGGCAAGCTTGTTTCCTTCCTCGATCAGCGATGGGTCAAATACTTGAACAGGTAATTGATCCCGCTGCCAATGGTGTTGTCCACGATCCAGAAATAAAGTCCGAATAGAAAGACAGTAATAATGACTACGGTCGTGGTGGCGCGTACATCCTTGAACGACGGAGCGGTCACCTTTTTCATCTCGGACCGGACGTCGTTGTAAAAAGTCTTAACTCGTTCCGGCCAGGACTTCAGCTTTCCGCCAATTCCTTCGTCGCTCATTACGGTCGCCATTGATTTCGCCATTCGCTTTGCCTCGACTCCCATCACTGCATCCTTCACTTTGACATCTGGCAGGGGCGGAGGGATTCGAACCCCCAAGTTCGGTTTTGGAGACCGACAGTTTAACCGTTGAGCTTACGCCCCTGAACTCAGCTACCAGCCGTCAGCTCTCAGCGAAATCCGCTGACTCCTGACTACCGACTTCTGACTACTTAACCTCTTTATGCGGCGTATGCTTCCGGCAGCGTCGGCAAAACTTCTTCAGTTCCAGCCGGTCCGGTGTGGTCTTCCGGTTCTTGGTCTTCGAATAATTCCGTTCCTTGCATTCACCGCACTGCATCGTAATGATTTCTCGGGGCATGAATACAGCTCCTAGCTTCTAGCTTGATTTCAGAAGTCAGAATGCAGAATTGCTTTTTTACTTCTGCAATTTTCCTTCTAAATTCTGCCTTACTGAATGATCTCGCTGATCGTGCCGGCGCCCACCGTGTGGCCGCCTTCACGAATCGCGAACCGTAAACCTTTTTCCATCGCCACCGGCGTGATCAGCTC